>Ga0070741_10000585_pt1 | contig 127208 bp, 102 predicted proteins | sample Coa_R1_4_FD_66440 | JGI IMG/M metagenome (GOLD analysis project Ga0070741, IMG submission 66440) | Surface soil microbial communities from Centralia Pennsylvania, which are recovering from an underground coalmine fire - Coalmine... | ecosystem: Environmental > Terrestrial > Soil >... | reverse complement strand
ATCGAGTTTCTCGGCCGTGCGGACGACCAGATCAAGCTGCGCGGTTTCCGCATCGAGCCAGGTGAAATCGAAAACGCGCTCAGGCAGCAGCCGGACGTGATCGACTGCGCGGTCGTCGCGCGTGAGGACATGCCGGGCGACAAGCGGCTCGTCGCATACGTCGTGCGCAAGCAAAGCTCGCACGTTGAGCTCTGGCCGTCCTCGCCAAGCTCGGGCAGCGATCCATTTTACGACGACGTGCTCTACGCCGCGATGACGAAGGACAAGTCGCGGCACGATTGCTATCGACGCGCGTTTGAAAAAACCGTGCGTGGAAAAGTCGTTGTCGATATCGGCACTGGGCGCGACGCGCTGCTTGCGCGGATGTGCATCGAATCGGGCGCGCGAAAAGTTTACGCGATTGAGTTGCTTGAACGACCTGCTTTACAAGCGAAAGCACTCGTGGAAGAGCTCGGGCTTGCCGACAAAATCGTCGTCATTCACGGCCGCTCGCAAAATATCGAGCTGCCGGAAAAGGCGGACGTTTGCGTTTCCGAAAACGTCGGCCATATCGGCGGCGCGGAAGGCTGCGATTTGATTCTCCAGGACGCGCGGCGATTTTTAAAACCGGACGGCATTGTGATTCCGCGCAGGTGCGAAACGCACATTGCGGCGATCAGCATGCCGGATGAGTTTTTGGAAAATCCGGGATTCGAGGAAATGGGCGCGCATTACGCGGAGCAGACATGGATTTCCGCCGGCTACAAACACGATCTGCGGTTGTGCGTGATGGGCGCGTCGCGAGCTCTGCTGCGTTCGAGCGACGATGTGTTCGAGGACATCGATTTTGCGCAGCCGGTCGTGCCGAAATACGAACGCGAAGTGCATTTGAAAATTACGCGCGACTCGCGCATCGACGGCTTTTTGCTTTGGCTGAAACTCGAGACTGCGGCAGGCGAAACGATCGAGTCGATCGACCATTCCGATTCGTGGCTGCCGGTTTATTTGCCGGTGTTTTATCCGCCAATCGAAGTGCGCGCCGGTGACGAGATCCACGCGCAGGTTTGCGGCGCGCTTGCGGACAACGGCTGGAATCGCGACTACCGCATTTCCGGCGTGGTGAAGCGAAACGGGAAGGAAACGCCGTTCGCATTCGACTCGTGGCACTACAAGCAGGTATATAAACAAGCGCCGTTCTACAAGCGGTTGTTTGACGAAAATGAAATCCCGATTGCGCCGTATTCCGACGCCGCGTCCAAGGCGACCATTCTGGCCGCGCTGCGAAAAACGCTGCCCGATTATATGGTGCCATCGGCTGTCGTCATTTTGCCGGCGCTGCCGAAATCACCGAATGGCAAACTCGACCGCCGCGCATTGCCTGCGCCCGATTTCGCGCAGCATCATTCGGTCAAAACCATCTCGCGCGCTCCCCGCACAGACGCCGAGCGGAAGCTCGCAAAAATTTGGGAGCAGAAACTCAACGTCAGCGGCATTGGCATCGACGACGATTTTTTCGATCTCGGCGGTGACTCGCTTTTGGCGATGCGCATGTTCGTGCAGATTCGGAGCGAGTTCGGCAAAGCGCTGCCGCTTTCCACGCTATTTCGAGCGCCAACAATCAAGGCGCTCGCGCCTTTGCTCGACGAGAAAAAGAATGGTGCCGACGAGCCATCGACACTTGTTACACTTCAGCCAAATGGTAGTGAAGCAGCGCTTTTCTGCATTCACGGCGGTGATGGTGGAACGCTTGTTTATCGCGCCTTAAGCGAGCATCTCGGCGCTGATCGGCCATTGCACGCGCTCGAAGCGCCGTGGCTTGCAGGCGGAACGATGCACGAGACCGTCGAGGAAATGGCCGCGTTTTATATAAACCAAATCCAGCGTGTGCAGCGGCGCGGACCTTACCATCTCGCCGGCTATTCGCTCGGCGGCGTTGTCGCTTACGAGATGGCGCAGCAGCTTCGCGCGAAAGGCGAGGAGGTCGGACTCATCGTGCTTTTCGACAGCTACAATCCGGGCCGTCCGCCGCGGCGCTTGAATTTGCGCGAGCGCATCGCGATGAATCGCCGCCTCGCGAATGGCATGAACCTCGGCGGCACGCTGCGACTGCTCGCCGATCGCGCGTTTGGAAAAGTGCTTGCCAATGTCTCGCGCGAAAAAGGCCGCGTAAACAAAATGGCAGCGCGTGTTTTAGATCAGGCAAAGGCACCGCTTTCCGCCGACTTGCGTCTCGTGCGCGGGCGCGAAGTCAGCGAGCGCGCGTGGGCGGATTACCGTCCGCAGCAATACGACGGTCCGGTGCTCGTCTTCATCGCGGATAATCCGCACGACGGCTACGAATATAAGGCCGATCGTGGCTGGAATGGTTTTGCGACGAACCTTGAGCTGTTCCGCATCGACGGGGCGGTGCATGAGACGATGCTTTACAAACCACACGTCGCAAAAGTCGCGAAGAAAATCCGCACAGCGCTTTTGGAGTGTGCGCAAAACGGAGCGACAGTTCGCGAAGCTGCGCAGATTCGATAGCGCGTTACTGCCACTGCAAATCTTGTCTCATTCGCAAGACTCCGCCTTCGCGCACAAGAAAGTTGGCTTTTCGCATGGAGCCGCTATGTTGCGCGGTTCGCATCATTTTATGAACGTCCAAGTTGAGAATTTACCGAATTGCATCACCACTTTGCACGTGGAGGTGGAGCCAGAAAAAGTGAACAAAGCGTGGGAAAACATCGCGAAGGATTACGTGCGCTACGCGAAACTGCCGGGCTATCGCCCAGGCAAGGCGCCGCGCAAGATCGTGGAGAAAAAATTCGAAAAACAGATTCGCGAAGAGCTGGAAAAACAGTTGCTGTCCGAGAGCTGCCGCGAAGCGATCAGCGAGAAGAAATTGCGCGTGCTTTCCATCGCGAACGTCGAGGACGTCGAGATCGCGCAGGACAAAGGAATGCATTTTACGGCGACGCTGGTGACCGCGCCGGAGTTTGAAATGCCGGAATACAAAAACATTCCGGTGACGGTGAAATCAGGCGAGGTGACCGATGCGGAAGTCGAGGAGGCGATCGAGAATTTGCGCAATCAATACGCCGATTTCTCCGATATCGCAGAGCGCGATTTGGCGATGAATGATTTTGCGGTGATTGATTACGCGGGAACGATCGACGGGAAGCCTGTGCATGACGTGTTTCCGAAAGCCGGCAAGCCGCTCTCGGGCAACAGCGAGTTTTGGATTCGGCTCACGCCGCAGTCGTTTTTCCCCGGTTTCAGCGAGCAACTCATCGGCGCGAAGCTCGGCGAAACGCGCGAGTTTGACATCGAAGTTCCGGCGGATTTCGCGGTTGCGGAAATGGCCGGGCAGAAGATTCATTACAAAGTCACGATCAAGGGATTGAAGGAAAAACAACTGCCGGAGCTGACGGATGAGTTTGCCGCGAAAGTGATCCCGGGCAAAAACGTGTCTGAATTGCGCGACCTGGTGAAGGTCGAGCTCTCGCGCGAGAAAGCCGCGGAACTCGATCGCGAAAAGCGAGGCCAGATCATGCAGCACCTGCTCGGCAAAGTGGAATGCGAGCTTCCGGAAAATCTCGTCCGCGGCGAGACGCGCCGCATTTTGGCCGAGATCGTGCGCGAAAATCAGGCGCGCGGCGTCGCCGATGAATTGATCAAGGATAACGAGAAAGATCTGATCGGCTCCGCTTCGCAAGGCGCCCGTGAGCGGCTCAAGGGAACATTCATTTTGCTGCGCATCGCGGAGAACGAAAAAATTTCGATAACGAAGGAAGAGTATCAGCAGCACCTCGCGCAGATGGCCGCGCGTTACGGCGTCGCGATGGACAAGATGCTGAAGGAACTCGAAAAGCGAGGCGCGCTCGAACAAATCCAGGAGGAAATCCTGACGGGCAAGGTGCTTGATTTCCTAAGCTCGAATGCTAGCGTCCAGACGACTTAATCCGAACCTTATGTTGATCCAATCCAACACCCGACCTACCCCGCACAACATGCTAATCCCGATGGTCGTCGAGCAGACCGGGCGAGGGGAGCGCAGCTACGACATTTATTCGCGGCTGCTGAAAGACCGCATCATTTTCCTCGGCACGCCGATCGATGATCACGTCGCCAATCTCGTGATCGCGCAGATGCTTTTCCTGCAAATGGAAGATCCGAAAAAAGACATCAATATCTACATCAATTCGCCCGGCGGGTCCGTCACCGCGGGACTCGCGATTTACGACACGATGCAGTTTTTGACCTGCGACGTGACCACCTATTGCCTCGGCATGGCTGCGAGCATGGGCGCTGTTCTGCTTTGCGCCGGTGCAAAGGGCAAGCGTTATGCTTTACCGAATAGCGACATCATGATCCATCAGGTCTCCGGCGGCGCCCAAGGCACTGCCAGCGACGTGGAACGGACTGTCGAATACATGTTTAAACTGAAGAAACGCTTGATCAAAATCATCGCCGAACACACTGGAAAAAGTGAAGACCAGGTAAAGGGCGACTCGGATCGCGACTATTACATGACGTCGTTCGAGGCGAAGGATTACGGCCTGGTCGATGAAGTCGTGCAGTCGCGCAAGCAAGTGCCGACGGATGCGATCATGACTGAAGCGAAAGAACAAAAATCAGAGTGATGAATGTAGAATGCAGAACGAAATTGGCGCTGCACATCCGCAGTAGAATCGATTTTTCATTCAGCGTTCATCATTTATAATTCCTCATGGCCCGTGCTTCCAATCTTACGATGTGCAGCTTCTGTGGCAAAAGCCACGCGGAAGTCCGCAAGCTCATCGCGGGACCGGGCGTTTACATTTGCGATAGCTGCATCAATGTCTGCAAAGGCATTCTCGATAAGGAACTGAGCGAGGACGCGCGCAAGCAATCGACCTCGTTGCGCGTGCCGAAGCCGGTGGAGATTCGTCGCCAACTCGATCAATACGTGATCGGCCAGGACCGCGCGAAAAAAGTCCTCAGCGTCGCGGTGCACAATCACTACAAACGCATCATGCAAAGCGTGCCGACGACCGCCGGCGTCGCTTCACTCGATCCGTTCGCAGATGTCGAGATCGAGAAAAGCAACATCCTTCTCATCGGCCCGACCGGTAGCGGCAAAACGCTCCTAGCAAAAACGCTCGCGCGCATTTTGGACGTGCCGTTTTGCATTGCGGATGCGACGACCCTGACCGAGGCCGGCTACGTCGGAGAGGATGTCGAGAACATCATTTTGCGTTTGCTGCAGAATGCGGACTACGACGTAAAACGCGCGGAAATTGGCATCGTTTACATCGACGAGATCGACAAGATCGGGCGTAAAACCGACAACGTGTCGATCACCCGCGACGTGAGCGGCGAAGGCGTGCAGCAGGCGCTATTAAAAATCCTCGAAGGCTCGACCTGCAACGTTCCGCCGCAAGGCGGGCGCAAGCATCCGCACCAGGAATACATCCAGATCAACACCGAAAAAATCCTGTTCATCTGCGGCGGCGCATTTGTCGGCCTCGACAAAATCGTGCAGCGCCGCGCCGGCAAACGCGCGCTCGGTTTCGCCGTGCAAAGCGAGCACGCCGAGGAGATTCTCGCGCAGGAAGCCATCCGCCACACCGAGCCGGAGGATTTGCTGAGCTTCGGCATGATCCCGGAATTCATCGGACGTCTGCCGGTCGTCACCGCACTCGATCCGCTCACGGAGGATGAGTTGACGATGATTTTGACCGAGACGAAAAACGCGATGATCAAGCAATACACGAAGCTGCTCGCGATGGAGGGCGTCAACCTCACCGTCACCAAAGACGCATTGCGCGCGCTCGCTCAGCAGGCGGCGCAGAAGCAAACCGGCGCGCGTGCGCTACGCTCGATGCTCGAGCGGCTGATGCTCGACATCATGTATGACATCCCGAGCCGCGAAGACATCGCCGACGTCACGGTGAACCGCGCGGTCGTCGAAGGCAAAAAGCCGCCGCTCATTCGCAAGAAACAGGACAAGGACGCTGCGTAAACAGCGCGTTTAGCGCAGAAATTCCGCGACCGCGCCGTCGTAGGAATCAAACGGATCCTGCATCATCAGGTAATTGTGGTTCTCGAATGCGATCGAGTCCCAGTTGATCAGATACGGCGAACCATGCGCCTGGAAAAACTCGACCGCTTTTCCGCGGCCATGCGCCCGCGTGTTTGACGGCGGGATGCGCAACGCCTCTTCGCGCCGCACGCTATCGTTAAATTCGCCGATGGCCTTCGCCGGATTCAGCGCAAAGAAAAGTCCGCGCGCCGGATTGAGGTTGTGATATTCGAGGTCGAGACTCTGCATCCACGGATCGCGCCAGGTGAGCTGCTCCTTTTCCATAAACATCTCGAGCATCCATTTCTTCGAAATCCAATCGACACCGCCGATGAGCAGCTCCGGTTTTCTGTCGAGCGCGTCGAGCGTGAACGCCCAGCTTTCCAAAATCCAGTCAGTCTCTTCATCCGCGCCGGCGAGATGCTTGCGCGCGTGCTCGAGAAACTCCCATTGAATATCGAGCGTGTCCCGTGTGCGCCCGTCCTCGAGCGCGATCACCGCGCGCCCTGTCGCGTCGCGCGAAATCTGCCGCGTCGCCGTCACCGCATCGCGCAAAATCACGTCGCGCGGCAGCTTTCGATCTTCGAGAAGCGTGAGAATCAGCGCCGTCGTGCCGACCTTCAGCGCGGTCGCGAACGGGCTCATGTTCGAGTCGCCGATCAACAAATGCAGCCGCCGATATTTCCGGTAATCCGCGAGTGGCTCGTCGCGCGCGTTGATGATCGCGCGGTTGAACTGCACCCACTGGTAGATGTCGTTCACGATGTGATCGGCGCGTTGTGAGATTTGAAAATCGACGAGGCCATCCTCGGGCAGCGATTCAAACTCGAACGAGAGCGGATTCGCCGAGCCGACGCGTCCCGCGCCGGTGAAAACTTGCCGCGTCGCGAGGAACGAAAGCAGCGTGCCGAGAATGTCCGGATTGAACTGCACGTCGCGCCGCATGAGGTAATTTTCGTGGCAGCCAAACGTAGCGCCGGTGTGATGATCGACGTTGTTTTTTAAAAACGAGACGTGCTCCGTCGCATCCATTTCCTCCAGCCCGAGCTGCAGCATCGCGTCGCCCGCGAGATCGTAAGCGACAATATCGCGCACCGTGAGACATTCCGGCGACGAGTATTCGAGATGCCCCATATCGACGTAAAGCCGTCCGCCATTTAGCAAAAAACCGCCATTGCCCGGCGGCTCCTCGTAATCGCGATAGTGCAGGTCGATCGCGCCCAACCTCTCTTTTTTAAAGAGATGATTCTTCACCCGCACCGGCCACGAATCGACGCAACCGATCCCGTGCGCGTCGGTGACGAGGCAACCGTATTCCGTTTCGAGGCCGACGATGCGGTTCACGCCCGAAACTTCCCCCATGAACCGCGATTGCACAAGATTTATGCGCCTGCCAGTTACGGCGAATCGCGCCGCTTTGAGCCTGACTTAACACCCTTTCACCGCAGACATTGCCGGCGTCGATGCATCATTTTTTCGGCAGTCCATCGCGAAACGCGATAGATTCGAGTTCCACGCGCACAGCATCCTCGATGGGGATGACCGGGCGCGCCTCGAATACAAACGCAGGGAGCATCGAGCAGACCTTGTGGACGGTGGTGGGATCATCGCAATCCACCATCATATAGCCGCCCCAGTCGCCCACCCGGACGACGAAGAGCTCGATCTTGAAATTGGCGGGAGCTTTCCATTGTGTGAAAACCTCCAGAATGCGCTTTTGGGCATTCTCGTATTCGATCGGTGAGCCTTGCGGACGTTCCGTCCAGGTGAGCATGTATTTCATAGGTGTTTTAGTTTGTTTGTCGAAAATAGACGTGTGAAAGAGATCTACCAGTAGAAAGTCAGCGACAGCGGGCTCGTCGGAGTTGCCGGGGATTGCCGGGGATTGCCGGTTAGTCGCGGAAGACGATCGATTTCTTCCCGTGGATGAGGACGCGGTCGTGGATGTGGTAGCGGACGCCGCGGGCGAGGGCGAGGCGTTCGCAATCGCGGCCTAGGCGCAGCAAATCATCGGGCATGTGGAAGTGCTCCACGCGGACGACTTCCTGGTCGATGATCGGGCCTTCGTCGAGCTCGGCGGTGGCGTAGTGGCACGTCGCGCCGATTAATTTCACCCCGCGATCATAGGCGCGCTTGTAGGGATTCGCGCCGACGAATGACGGCAAAAACGAGTGGTGGATGTTGATGATGCGGCCCGGCCATTCGTCGCAAATCTCGCGCGGCAAAATCTGCATGTAGCGCGCGAGGACGATGAGCTCGGCGTTTACGGAGCGAAACAGCTCGCGCATTTTTTCAAAAGCAGCCGCCTTGTCGTCGGTCGGCACGAACTCGAAGCGCAGCCCTTCGCGTTCGGTCATCTCGCGGAAGTCCTCGTGGTTCGAAATGACGAGCGGAATGTCGATGGGCAATTCGCCGGAGCGCCAGCGCCAGAGCAGGTCTGCGAGGCAATGGCCGAGTTTGCTGACGAGGATGACGACGCGCATTTTCACTGTCTCATCGCGAATCGTCCAGTCGGCCTGCAGCTCGTCGGCAGTCGGCTTGAATGCCTTCCGCAGCGCGGGCAGATCGAGAGCGAGCGTGCCCGTGTCGATGGCGAGCCGCGCGAAAAACCAGCCGCTGAGCGGGTCGGTGAACTGATGCACTTCCAGCAGATTGCCGCCGTGATACGCGACGAAACTCGTCAGCCGCGCGAGCAGACCGACGCGGTCGGGACAGGAGATTTTCAGCAGCGTAGCGGACACGAGCCGTTACTAACGCGCTACGCTTTGTAAATCGAATGAAAAGCGCGTGGCGTTTTGCGCGTGCGAATTTCCTTTGATGAAAGAATGCATCGCGCTGCTCAAGAAAACGTGCGCGGATTTCAGCAACGACAACGCGAGCCGCATGGCTGCGGCGCTGGCTTACTACACGATCTTTTCCCTCGCGCCGCTGCTGGTGATCGCGATTTCGATCGCGGGGCTCGTTTTCACTTATCATGGCGCGTCGGAGCAAATCTCGCTGCAAATTCGCGGTCTCCTCGGCGACGCGGGCGCAATCGCGGTGCAGTCGATGGTGCAAAGCGCGATGCAGCCAAAGAAGAGCACGATCGCGGTGATCGTCGGCGCGGTGACGCTGCTTTTCGGCGCTTCCGGTGTGTTCGCGGAATTGCAATCAGCGTTAAACAATATCTGGAAAGTGCCGACGACCGAAAGCAGCGGGTTTTGCGCGCTCATCAAGAACCGCTTTCTCTCCTTTGCCGCCGTGCTCGGTTTCGGCTTTTTGCTGCTTGTCTCGCTGGTGATTTCCGCCGCGATCACTGCGATCACGACGATGCTCCACTCCACGATGCCCGCTTTTCAAATGGTCGCGGAAGCACTGAACTTCGTCGTCTCGGTGCTCGTCAGTGCGGCGCTGTTCGCGATGATTTTTAAGATTCTGCCGGAGACAAAAATCGCCTGGCGCGATGTCTTGCACGGCGCCTTTGCGACGTCGTTCTTTTTCTCAATCGGCAAATTTTTGCTCGGGCTTTATCTCGGCCGCAGCGCGCTTGTGTCGAGCTACGGTGCGGCGGGCTCGGTCGCGATGCTGCTGCTCTGGGTTTATTACTCGTCGATGATTTTGCTATTCGGTGCGGAGTTCACGCACGTCTATTCGCGGCATCACGGCACGCGCGCGGGAGATTGAAAAGCAATGGGGACAGATTAAACTCGAGCGATGCTTTTCACCCGCCGCGAGATGCTGCGCAAAACCGCGCTGAGTGCGCTGGCGCTCGGCATTCCGCGAATCTTGCGTGCGAACGAAAGGGGTGCGGACTTCCGCTTCATCGTCGTGAACGATTTGCACTATCGCGATGCGCGCTGCGGCGAATGGTTCGAGGGCGTGGTTCGCGCGATGCGCAGTCATGAAGCCGATTTTTGCGTGCTAAACGGTGATCTCGCGGAGAATGGGCACGCAGAGCAGATCGGCGCGGTGCGTGAAATTTTCGGGCAACTGCGCGTTCCGCTTTTTGCGACGATCGGGAATCACGATCACGCGGCGGAGGATGATCGGCGCGCGTTTGAGCAAATTTTTCCGCGCAGTATCAACTACCATTTTGAGCACAAAGGATGGCAATTCGTCGCACTCGACTCAACGCAGGGGCAACAGGTTTTCTACACAAAAATTCCACAGACCACACTCGACTGGCTCGATGAAAACTTACCGTCGATCAACCACGAAAAGCCGACGGTTTTGCTTACGCATTTTCCGATGGGCACCGGCGTCTGGACGCGTCCTCGCAACGCGCCGCAAGTGCTGGAGCGTTTCCGAAGGCAAAGTTTGCGCGCCGTCTTCAACGGCCACTGGCATGGCTACACGCGGCGCGAATTCGCGCATGCGCCTGTCACGACAAATCGCTGCTGCTCCTGGTGGCGCGCGAACAACGACGCCACGCCGCAAAAAGGCTATTTTCTGTGCAGCGCGCGCGACGGCGAAATCACGCGCACCTTTTGCGAAATCAAGCGCATCGGCTAAAAAACCGCGCGTGTTTTAAACTGCCGCCGGTTCGCCGAGGAGCTGCCGCGCGACCTGCTGGTCCTGCGCCATTCCGGTGACGAGATCGCGTGTGATAAGGCCGCGCTGGTAAAGATCGACGAGCGAAAATTCGAGCGAGACCATGCCGAATTTCGAGCCGGTGAGAATGTCGTTTTGGATGCGGAAGGATTTGTTATCGCGGATCAGCGCGGCGATCGATGGCGTGTTGATCATGAGCTCGTGCACGGCGATGCGACCTTTGCCATCGGCACGCGGGAGCAGGAGTTGCGACAGAACCGCTTTAAGATTCGTCGAAAGCTGCACGCGAATTTGCTCCTGATGGTCCGCGGGAAACGCGTCAACAATACGGTCGATCGTGCGCGCCGAGCCTGTGGTGTGCAGCGTCGAAAAGACGAGATGGCCGGTCTCGGCGGCGGTGATTGCGGTTTCAATCGTCTCGAGGTCGCGCATTTCGCCGACGAGAATCACGTCGGGATCCTGACGAAGTGCGCGGCGCAGGCCGTCGGCAAATGTCGGCACATCGACGCCGATTTCGCGTTGGTTCACGACGCCGAGTTTGTGGTCGAGATAGTATTCAATCGGATCTTCGATCGTGATGATATGCCGCGGCGAAGTTTCGTTGATGACCGTCAGCATGCTCGCCAGCGACGTCGTTTTGCCGGAACCGGTCGGGCCGGTGACGAGCACGAGTCCGCGCGGCAAATCGAGCAAATCGCGCACCGCGGGCGGCAGGCCGATCTCATCGAGCGCCATCAGTTTTTTCGGCAACAGACGAACGGCTGCGGCGTAGTTGCCTTTCTCGCGATAGACGTTCACGCGAAAGCGATTGTTGTCGCGGAAGGAAATGGCAAAATCGGCGCTCCCCTCCGTGTTGACTTTGTCGAAGTGAAAGTCAGGCGCGAGTCCACGTGCGAGTGTCTCGGTGTCCGCCGGCGCGAGCGGCGCGACATTGAGTTTTGTCAGCGTGCCCTTGATGCGTAGCGTGGGCGGAACGCCGACCGCGATGTGCAAATCCGACGCATCTTCCTCGATGACGAGGCGGAGAAGGTCTTCAAGAGGAATGGTGGACATTGCGAAAAATCAAAAATCAAAATGCAAAAGTGCGCGCAGAATGAATTCTGCGTTTTGTCCGTCTTTTGCGTTTTGCATTTAGTCCGCGTCTCCCATCGTCGTCGCGATGACTTCCTCGGCGGTGGTTAGGCCGGAGAGGACTTTGCGGACGCCATCTTCGCGCAAGGTGCGCATGCCCATTTCGCGGGCGCGTTTGCGCAACGCGAGGGTCGATGCGCGGTCGTTGATCATGAATCGGACGTCGTCGTCGATGAGGAAAATCTCGAAGATGCCCATCCGGCCTTTGTAGCCGACGTGGCGGCAGGCGTCGCAGCCACGCGGATGCATGACCGCGGCGTCACCGACTTGCGAAGCGTCGATGTGGAGCGCGCGCATTTCGGCTTCCGATAACTCGGCGGGTTGTTTGCATTTGTCGCACAACTTGCGGACGAGCCGTTGCGCCATGATCGCGCGGACGGAGCTGGAAACAAGGAACGGCTGCACGCCGATGTCGACAAGTCGCGCGACGGCACTTGGCGCGTCATTGGTGTGAAGCGTCGAGAAAACGAGGTGGCCGGTGAGCGATGCGTTGATCGCGATGTTCGCCGTTTCGGCGTCGCGAATTTCACCGATCATGATGATGTTCGGCGCCTGGCGGAGCATCGAGCGAAGCGCTGCTGGAAAAGTCATGCCGATATCGACGTTCACCTGCACTTGGTTGATGCCGTTCATCTGATATTCGACTGGATCCTCGACGGTGATGATCTTCCGGTCGGGCTTGTTAATCGAATTTAAACACGCGTAAAGCGTCGTCGATTTGCCGGAACCGGTCGGGCCGGTCACCAGAATGATGCCGTCGGGCAGCGTGATGAGCCGCTCGAAAATCTCCTGGTCGTCGCTCAAAAAACCGAGCTGCGGCAATCCGAGCGCGCCCATGCTCGACTTGTCCAAGATACGCATGACGATGCTTTCACCGTGATTTGTCGGGATGGTCGAAACGCGCAAGTCGATCGATTTTTTGCCCATCTTCACCTGGATTCGACCGTCCTGCGGAACGCGTTTTTCGGCGATGCTCATCGAGCCGGTCATGATTTTCAAACGGCTCGTGACGGCGCTCTGCAGCTTCTTCGGCGGGCTTTGCATCTCGTGCAAAACGCCGTCGATCCGGAAGCGAACGCGGAAGCGTTTTTCCAGCGGCTCGAGATGAATGTCGCTCGCGCGCGATTTGTAAGCCTCGAGGATGAGCATCGTCACCATCTTGATGATCGGCGCATCGCCGACTTCGCCTTCAACTACGTCACCGACGCTTTCGCCGCTAATTTCGATGCCGTCACCGATTTGTCCTTCGAGCGCGGCGGCGGCTTCCTCGGCCGTGCCGTAATATTTCATCAGCGCGGTTCTGATCTGATCCGGTGTGGAGCAGACAAACTCGACGTCGCGTTTCAGCAAAAAGTTGAGATTATCGAACGTGTCGAAATTCAGCGGATCGCCGATGGCGACCATCAAGCTGCCGTCGAGCTGCGCGATCGGCACGACTCTATAACGCCGTGCAACATCCGGCGGAATCGTGTTGATGACATCCTGCGGAATCGTGATGGCATTCAGATCGACGAAATCCATGCTCGCGTGTGCTGCGAGAGCGCGCGTGACGTCTTCCTGTGAGACAATGCCGTTTTCGACCAACGTATCCACTACGCTTCGTTTCGGCGACGCTTCGGCGCGCGCGCGATCGAGCTGCGATTTGGTGACAAGACCGGTGTCCTGAAGGATCTCAATTACGTAATCGTCGTTTTGTGCCACGCTGAGGGAAAGGGTGAGGCAAAAAACTATTTGCCTATGAAGCGCATGTCAACGGAGCGCTCTCATTTTCGGATCAAAAAAAACATCAGGGAAATCCTGATTCCGTATTTTTACGGATAAAATCGCCGAGCGAGCACCGAAGCTGCTTTTAACCAATTATGCCAAACCCCCGTGAAACTGGCCAAATGGGCCGAATCGCGAGCCTCGCAATAGCCACCGTCTTTATTTTCGGACTTCTGGTTGCGTCGCTTTTATATCTCGTTTCCAGCAACTTCGCGCGTTCCGTGACGGAAGCGAACGACCGTCTGCGCTGGATCGATTCAACGAACCATGCGCTCGCATTGATGCTGAGCTGCGAAGCGGCGCAGCGCGGTTATTTGTTGACTGGAAAAAGCGAATATCTGCAGCCGTATCAGGACGCGGTGCCGGCAATCACGGTTGAATTAGAGCATTTGAAAACGCTCGGCGAGCAGCGTCCGGAACTCGAAAATCGCATCGCAGCGATTCGCGGTCTCGTGCAATCGCGGCTCGATGAACTCACACGCACCATTCGTAAAATGGACAGCGGAGCGACAGTCCCGCGCAACGAGATTTTGCCAAGCGAAGACTCCGCGGCGATGGATCGCCTGCGCAAAGTGATCGACGCGATGAAGGCGGACGAAATGCAGTTGTGGTCGAGCCGTGTCAACAACGCCGCCGCAAACGCGGAGATGTATCGCAACCTCGCAATCTTTTTCGCCTTGCTCGATTTCGCCGCGGTCGTTTTCATGCGCTGGCTGTTGAAGCGCTACCAGCGCCTCGAAGAACTCGTCACATTTTGCGCGTGGAGCAATCGCGTGCAATACGAAGGCAAGTGGGTGCCTGTTGAACAATTTCTAAGCAAACGTTTTGGTCTGAAAATCTCACACGGACTTGCGGAAGATATCTACGAGCGACTGATCGCGCAGCATTCCGACGAGATGCCGCTGCACGAGCGGGCGGAGACCGCGATTGTTTTCGACGACTGCGCGGCTACTGCGCAAAAGGTCGCATCGTAAGAACACGCCGCGCTTTTCCCGCTTGAATTGTGGGCGCGAAGGGGTGATGACAGGGTTTTGGTGGCCAAATTGATCCCCCCTGCATGAAAGACTCATCTTTCCGCGTTTTGCTCGTGGAAGATAGTGAAGGCGACGAGCGTTTGCTCGAGATTCTTCTGCGCGAAGCAGCCGCACCATTCCAAATAGCAAACCGCGCGGCGCGTCTCGAAGACGCCGTCACGTTGGCAAAAAGCGAGGAATTTGACCTCGTCCTGCTCGATCTCACGCTGCCCGATAGCAACGGCTTTGAAACGTTTGTAACATTCGCGAAACGGGTGCCGGATTTGCCGACGATCGTGCTGAGCGGCTTAGACGACGAGGAACTCGCGATCAAAACCGTGCATGCCGGCGCACAGGATTATCTCGCAAAAGGACGCTTCGATGCGCAGTTACTTGTGCGTGCCATGCGCTACGCGATCGAGCGCAGCCAGACCGAACGAGCGTTGGCGCACGAGCGCGATTTGCTGCACGCGCTGCTCGATCACATTTCGGATCGAATCTATTTTAAAGACCGGGAGAGCCGCTTCATCCGGGTGAATCCGGCAATGGCGCGGTTGTTTAAACTTGAGCGGCCGGAAGATGCGATCGGAAAAAACGATTTCGACTTTTTCCTGCCGGAGCACGCGCAGCAGGCGTTTGATGACGAAAAGCGCGTGATGCAAACCGGCGAGCCTCTGGAGGCGCGCGTGGAAAAAGAAACGCTGCCCGATGGCCGCGTCTGCTGGGTGCTGACGACAAAGCTGCCGCTGCATGACAAGCAAGGTCGCGTCATCGGCACGACGGGCATTTCTCGCGATATTACTGAATTTAAACAAATGCAGGAAGAGCTCTCCGCGGAGCGCAATCTGCTGCGAAGCGTGATCGATAATCTTCCCGATCCGATTTACGTGAAAGACATTCAGGGCCGCTATCTTCTCGATAACGTGGCGCACACGCACTTTCTCGGCGCGAAAGACTCCAACGGGGTTGTCGGAAAAACCGTTTTCGATTTTTTCCCGCCAGAAGTCGCACATCAGTTCAATATGAGTGACGCGGCGATCATTCAGTCGGGCGAGCCGATGCTCAACCGTGAGGAGCTTGCAACCGGCGCGAAAGGCGAGCGCAAATGGCTGCTCACGACGAAAGTGCCGCTCCGCGATGAGTCCGGCCGCTCGCGCGGACTTGTTTGCATCGGACGGGACATCACCGAACAAAAACTCGCCGACGAACGCCTGCACCAGCTCAACGCGAATCTCGTCGCGGCGCTCGCAGATTTAAAAGAAGCGCACGAGGAATTGCGCGCAACACAACTGCAACTCATCGAAGCGGAAAAGATGAAGTCGATCGGTCGCCTTGCGGCGGGCGTTGCGCACGAAGTTAAAAATCCGCTCGCGATTATTACGATGGGCGTTGATTACCTGCGCCAGCAGGATTTCTCCAACGACAGCAATGTGCCGATGATTTTGAAGGACATCTCCGAGGCTGTGCATCGCGCCGACAGCGTCATTCGCGGCCTGCTCGACTTTTCGCAGCCGCGCAAACTCGAGGTGAGCGAGGAAAATCTGAACGAAATCATCGAGCACGCGTTGCTGCTGGTCCGCGGCGAGATGCCCGGGGATGGTTTCCGTATCGTAAAACAACTGCAAGGCGATCTGCCGCGCATCAAACTGGACCGCATGAAAATTGGTCAGGTTTTCGTCAACCTTTTCACGAACGCGATCCACGCGATGGGCACAAGCGGAACGCTCATGGTGCGCACCTATGTGAAGCAGCTCACTGGCGTCGGCGAAAATATCGCCAGCGCGCGCTCTGAGTTTTTCCAGATCGGCGACGAGATGATTGTGGTCGAAATCGACGACACCGGCCCCGGCATTTCCGAAGACAAGCTGACAAAAGTCTTCGATCCATTTTTCACCACTAAACCGACGGGAAAGGGGACGGGCCTCGGCCTGACGGTGACACGGTCGATCATCGATCTGCACGGCGGCACGATCGAGATCGGCAATCGACCCGAAGGCGGCGCGCGAGTTACGATTCTATTTAAAGCCTGAACCATGGACAAAAAACGCATCCTTATTGTTGACGACGAGCCGGGGTTTACCCGGCTGCTAAAGCTTACGCTCGAACGCACCGGCAATTTTCTCGTGCGCGAGGAAAACGACGGCATGCACGCGCTCGAAACCGCCCGCGAGTTTATGCCCGATTTGATTCTGCTCGATATCGTCATGCCAAAAATCGACGGCGGCGATGTCGCGCGGCAAATCCAACGCGACATGAAATTGAAAAATGCAAAGATCGTTTTTCTTACCGCGATTGTTTCAAAGAATGAAGCCACGCCGGGTCACTTGATCGGCGGCTTTCCATTTATGGCCAAGCCAGTAAGTCTCGACGCGCTCACGAAATTCATTGATGCGAACCTGCCGAAGGACACTGCCTAGGCTCTTTGGTAAAGACCGCCCATTTTTTGCGACTGGGATATTTTATTTGAACGCCGCACGCTTCGAGGTTATCAAACCTCAAGACCTGCAAATGCATCATCACCTCCAAAGACTAAAGCCAACACGCGGCACAAAATACGCCGCGAGTCTCGGTATTGTCTTCGCATTTGTCCTAAGTCTCATAGCAGCCCCTTTTTCATCCGCTGCGAGCTGCAAAAGTGCGCAGTCCGGAATTTGTCATCAACAGTGCTGTAAGGCAAAGGTCTGCTGCACAGCCTCGAAAGAGCAGCAACCTGTCCAATCTTTGCCTGCACAGAATTCGAGTCAGGAACTTGGGCTTGCAGTGACTGCGAACTTAGTCACAGCTCTGTTCACTTTTCCGTCGGTTGAGAAGGTCCAAAGGTTTGCTGGATTCACGCAGGCATGCCACGTGCCTGCGCCGCTCGCGGTTGGTTGTATTCGCTTGATCTGAGTTAAAGCCATTACGGGCGAAGTGTGCCTCTGTCACGACTTCGCATCGATCCGTCGCTTTAACTCATGATCAATGAAACTACTTTACCTATTTTTTTTCAGTTTAATTCCATTCTCACATCTCCGCGCTGAGGCTTCACTAACTCTCGATGAAGTTAGCCGCGCTGTCCTGGCGAACAATCCGGCCATCAAAGCAGCCCTAAGCCGCTGGAACGCCACACGAGAACGCATTCCGCAGGAGCTAGCGTGGGAAGATCCAAAGCTAAGCGCCATGTCGCGAGCGGCTCGCTTTGTGACGATTTCGCCTAATGCGTTCACGGACCAAATCGTCTCAATCGAGCAGATGGTTCCGCTTTCCGGAAAGAACCGATCGCGAGCGCGCATTGCCGCTGCGGAAGCTGTCGTGGCTTACGAGGAAGCGCGTCGGCAGCAACTTGATGCGCTCGCACAAGCCCGCAAAGCCTATATCCGCCTACTCAACGCGAATGCGCAACGGGAGCTAAATCGAAAAAACCAGGTGTCACTGAAAGCCATTGCCGAGATTACTCGTTCTAAATATGAGGTCGGCAGTCAGAGCGTCGCAAATGTGCTCATGGCTGAATCGGAGGCTGACAGGTTGATGGAAACGCATAGCGACTTAGCTAAAGCGATAGCCGCAGAGCAATCAACGCTCGCTGTGCTGATGAATCGTGACGCTTTCGAACCATTAGGTGAGCCGGTCGAGTTTGAAGCGATCAACTTAAACTTTTCGGCCAATCAGCTTCGTGTGTTGCTCTTCGCCAACCGACCTGAAGTGAAGATCGCACAAGCCAGGGTCGCTGCGGAAAAAGCGAAGCTACAGTTGGCGCAGCGCGAGTGGATACCTGACCCGGCTTTGACTATTCAGACGCAGCGCTACAACAGTGCTTCACAAGTAGTGAGCGAAGTGGATGCGGGCGTTTCAGTGAACCTCCCATGGATCAACTATCGCAAATACGCGGCAGCGATCCGTGAAGCTACATATAATCTCAACGCCGCAGAAAAGGCCTCGGAAAAAGCACAAACAGAGGCGCTCGCACTGTTGCGCAATGCACTGCTCGACATTGAAACTGCACACCATCATGTAGAGCTATTCCGCGACAAGCTTATTCCTCAAGCGCAACAAGCTTTCGAGGCAGGCCAGTTCTCCTACGAATCTGGGAAAGCCAACTTCCAGGACTGGATCGCCGCACAACGCAACTTGCGCGATATCGAGTCCGCCGGAAGGGATCACATCACAACGTATCGAACGGCCTTGGTGGAACTAGAAGACGTCATTGGTGCAAATCTTGAAGTGTTTCCGAGTCAGCAACTCAACGATTCAGAAAAATGAACAAAGCTATCTATCTATTCGCTCTGCTTGTTGTGGCGCTTTCAGCCTGCAAAAAAACTCCAATTACAAAGCCGCCGGACGTGGATTATTACACATGCACAATGCATCCATCCGTGCATTCCGAAATACCGGGTAAGTGTCCAGTTTGCTCGATGGAGTTGGTTCCCGTGATGAAGAAAAACTATGGCAGCAAAACTGACAGTGCAATACCAGCACATCCACCGGACGGTAAGCCGAGCGATTTTGTCGTTCCAGTCGAGCGACAGCAGCAAATTGGAGTCACTTATGCGACAGTCGAGCGAAAGCCGCTCTATCATACGATTCGCGCGCTGGGCGTCGTCGAAGCTGATATACAGCGTCAATGGTCGTTTGTCGCGAGAGTGGATGGCTATGTGCAAAAGCTTTTCGTGGCTTCTCCCGGTGAAATCGTCACGAAAAAGGTTCCGATAGTATCGATCTACAGTCCGGACGTGCTGACCACCGAGCGGGAGTTCGCGATGCTGCTCAAAATGCGTGATGAAGCCAAAACTGCAGAGTCGCGCGAAGGACCGGAGCGTCTCATTTCATCTGCAAGATTGCGTTTGCAGCAATGGAACTTAACCCCAGGCCAAATCGCAGACCTTGAAAGTAACCGCAGACCCTCTGACATACTTACTCTGCAGTCACCGTTCGACGGTGTCGTTCAGGAAGTATCGGTTCGACAAGGAACGAGTGTTAAAGCCGGCGATAAGCTTGTGGAAGTCGCCGATCTTTCCGTAGTCTGGGTCTGGGCGGATTTCTACGAGAGTGAGCTTTCCATGTTGGAGAAAGGCCAGAAGGTTACAGTCACTACCAAGTCTTACCCTGATGAGCGATTTAACGGCGAAGTCGCAGTTATTAATCCATTCGTTGAGGAAGTAAAGCGCACCTGCAAAGTTCGCATCGACATTGCTAACTCAAAGCTAAAGCTGCGTCCCGGAATGTATGCGACTGCGGAATTAGGCATGGACATGGGCAATGGATTAGTGATCCCTACGAGCGCCGTCATGCCAACCGGTGCGCGCAATGTCGTGTTCGTTGACAAAGGAGGAGGCAAGCTTGAGCCACGTCCGATTCAGCTAGGCTACCAATATGCGGACTACTATGAAATCGCGCAGGGTTTGTCGGAAGGTGAGCGCGTTGTGGCTAGCGCAAACTTTTTGATCGATGCAGAGTCAAAGGTTCAAGGTGCATTGAAGGATTTCGGTGAAGTTCAAACCAGCAGTCATTCGGAGATCAGTCATGATCGAGCGCATCATTGAAGCGAGCGTTAGGAATAAGTTCGTCGTCTTCGTCTTCACACTGTTTGCGGTCGCCGCAGGCATATACGGCCTTATTCATACGCCGCTGGATGCAATACCTGACCTGAGCGATGTGCAGGTAATTGTATATACGGACTGGGAAGGCCGTTCACCGGATTTGGTCGAAAACCAAATTACATATCCTATCTCTACGCAATTCATTGCCGCGCCTAAGGTAAAATTCGTGCGTGGTGAGTCGATGTTCGGCAAGTCATTCGTTTACGTTATATTTGAGGACGGCACCGATATCTACTGGGCGCGATCACGCGTCATTGAATATCTCAACTCGATCCGCGGCTCTTTACCGGAAGGTGTGAATCCCATCATCGGCCCGGATGCTTCGGGGGTAGGCTGGACTTATGAGTATGCTCTCGTTGATGATACTGGCCAGCATAACCTGGCTGAGCTACGGAGCTTTCAGGACTGGCATTTGCGGTATGCGCTGGAGTCGGTAAAAGGTGTTGCAGAAGTCGCGCCGATCGGCGGGTTCGTTCGACAATATCAAGTCGATTTGGATCCAAACGCCTTGCTCGCTTACAAAATTCCGCTAAGCGAAGTAATCAACCGTATCAAAATGAGTAACGGCGATGTCGGTGGGAAGACTTTTGAGATTGCGACAACCGAATATTACGTTCGCGGTCGCGGTTATATCAAAAGTATTGAGGATATTGAGAACATCGTCCTGAAGGTCGAGAAGGGCATCCCAATTTACGTCAAAAACATTGGCAAGGTTCATCTGGGCGGAGATATCCGACGAGGCGTCGCTGAGTTGGACGGGAAAGGTGAAACAGTAGGCGGAATCGTAGTGATGCGTTACAGCGAGAATGCGCTAAAAGTAATCGATGAAGTAAAGAAGAAGCTCAAAGAGATAGAGCCATCACTTCCATCGGGCGTGCGCATTGTTCCGACCTATGACCGAAGTTACCTGATTCTGCGCGCGATTGCCACGCTGCGTGAAAAGCTCATCGAGGAAAGCATCGTCGTCGCAGTCGTTTGCTTAATCTTTCTATGGCATGTGAGATCGTCGTTAGTGGCAATCATCACTCTCCCGATTGCGATCATTCTTTCGTTCGTGCCGATGTTCTACATGAATCTAACCAGCAACATTATGTCGCTGGGGGGAATTGCCATTGCGATCGGTGCAATGGTCGATGCCGCAATCATCATGGTCGAGAACTCCCATAAGTCACTTGAACATTTTCGCGATACTTCCGGCCGCGAACCTACAAATACTGAACGAATCGAAATCATCGTCACTGCAGCAAAGACCGTCGGCCGTCCATTATTTTTCTCGCTACTGGTGATAACGGTGAGCTTTATTCCCGTCTTTTCGCTGACGGCCCAGGAAGGCCGATTATTTAAGCCACTGGCGTTTACAAAAACCTTCTCGATGTTTTTTGCGTCGTTGCTTGGAGTTACTCTTGTGCCGGTGCTGATGACATTACTGATACGTGGAAAAATGAGCTCTGAAGCTAGAAACCCGGTGAATAGGTTTCTCATTTGGGCTTATCAGCCGTGTGTGAATTTTGTCCTGCGGCATCGAGCGCTGACATTGATTTGCGCCGTATTGCTTCTTGTCGCGACCCTTTTTCCGTTCCGACAGTTAGGCAAGGAGTTCATGCCGCCTTTGAATGAAGGCACGCTGCTTTACATGCCCACCGCGGTGCCGGGTATGTCGATTACAGAAGCGACAAAAGTCCTGCAAATACAGGATCGGATGCTTAAGAAAATTCCTGAAATAGAAACAGTATTCGGTAAAGCCGGGCAGGCGGAAACGGCTACGGATCCCGCGCCGCTTTCGATGTTTGAGACGATAGTATCCCTAAAGCCATCCGATCAATGGCGCCATGGTATGACTTGGGACAAGCTAATCGCTGAGATGAATGCAAACGTGAAGACTCCGGGCATGGCCAATATTTTCTGGATGCCTATCCAGACGCGCACGGAGATGCTAACGACAGGATTTCGCAGTGTTCTCGGCGTGAAAGTATTTGGCCCTGACTTGACACAGATACAACACGTAGCGATTCAAATCGAGAAAGCACTAAGTGATCTGCCGGACACTCGCAGTGCTTTTGCGGAGCGAACAACCGGCGGCTACTTCCTGGATTTTACGGTCAATCGAGAAGCCGTTGCGCGCTATGGGTTGAGTGTTAGTGATGTTAACGACGTTATCGAAACTGCGATAGGCGGAAAAACGATAACGACCACAGTTGAAGGGCGCGAGAGGTATTCGGTCAATGCACGCTACGCACGCGATTTTAGGCAGGACCTTAGTGCGTTAAAGCGTGTCCTTGTTTCTACACCTACCGGAGCACAAATTCCGATCGAGCTTCTGGCCGACATTCAATACCAAACCGGCCCACCCGATATTCGTAATGAGAACGGACAACTCGTTGGCTTTGTTTTTGTGGATATCACGACGGATGACATCGAAGGTTATGTCCACAAAGCCGCGGAGCGACTGCGCGAGCGTGTTCAGTATCCGCCGGGTTGCTACATTCAATGGGCGGGACAGTTTCAATATCTAAAGGAAGCTGAACAGCGTTTGAAAATCGTTGTTCCATTTACTTTGCTGATTATCTTTCTGCTGCTTTACCTAAATACCAAATCCGTGCTAAAGACCTTCATTGTGCTGCTAGCCGTGCCGTTTTCGCTCATTGGAGCGTTCTGGCTGCTTTACCTGCTTGGCTACAATATGAGTGTAGCTGTGTGGGTTGGTTTGATTGCGCTAGCAGGACTTGATGCGGAAACTGGTGTTGTAATGCTTCTCTATCTTGATCACGCATGGGAAAAGTCTCGCGCAGAAGGCCGCATGAATTCCATGACCGATCTTTATGCAGCAGTAAAAGAGGGCGCTGTCCAGCGGATCAGGCCGAAGGTCATGACTGTATCTGCGATCTTATTCGGCTTATTGCCGATCATGTGGTCGCCGGTCACGCAAGCGGGGACTGACGTGATGAAGCGAATCGCGGCTCCGATGGTGGGCGGTGTGATTACCTCGGCGATTTTGGAACTATTGATTTATCCAGTCATCTTTGTGATCTGGAAAAAGCGGGAGTTGCAAGGTGTTGCTCTCGACCACACTAATTTGGTAATAGCTCAATAAGATGAACTGGTTTACTTCAGGCCTATACAGTGCGTTCTTCATGTTTTGGGAAACCTTGTGGGCGCTGGTGCTTGGATTCGGCATCTCGGCCTTAGTGCAGGTATTTGTAAGCAAGGAGCAGATGGCAAACGCGCTAGGACGCTCGGGTTTGCGCGAAGTAGCATTTGCAACGATTTTTGGCGCGGCGAGTTCCTCCTGCTCCTACGCCGCGACCTCTGCGGCGCGGGCTGCATTTTCAAAGGGGGCTGCATTAGTTCCAGTGCTTGCCTTCATGTTTGCATCGACGAATCTCGTCTTTGAGCTAGGCGCTGTTCTTTGGGTGTTTCTAGGCTGGACATTTGTGCTTGCTGAAGTGATTGGAGCTTTCGCGCTGATTGCGATTATGTGGCTTATCGTTAGGCTGACCTTACCGAAAGGCTTGGCTGATGAAGCACGCGCGCATGCGCAGAGCATTGAAGAACAAAGCTGTCATGGCTCGCATGAGCGTAGTTGCTGCGGTTCGAATGATGACAACCATGCCATGCAACCAAGTCAAAGCAGGTGGGCAAGTGTAGCATCGGCATTCTTTATGGAGTGGTCCATGCTTTGGAAGGAACTTATAACTGGATTCCTTATTGCTGGCTTCGCAATGGTGCTGGTTCCGGCGGAATGGTGGAGGGGCTTGTTCCTCACAGGCGGGCCCGCGGGTCTACGCCTTATCGAGAACGCGATTGTAGGGCCTATCATTGCCGTCGGCTCGTTTGTTTGCTCAGTCGGTAATATCCCGTTAGCCAGCTTGCTTTGGTCCCACGGGATTAGCTTTGGCGGCGTTATCTCCTTTATCTACGCAGATCTCATCATTGTTCCGCTGCTATTGATCTACCGGAAATACTATGGCCTGCGCGCTGCAGCTTATATCAGCATTGTGCTTTTTGTCTCAATGGTGCTGTCAGGTATTGCGGTCGATCTTCTATTCGCCGGCCTTGGTCTTATTCCGGACAGGGCAATTGCAATGGGACCGATGCAACACGCCAGCTTTGCCTGGAACTATACAACGTGGCTAAATATTGCAGCGATGGTGCTGGTTGTTGCTCTCGTTTATCTACGCAAGACATCTAAGCACAACCATAGTAGCCATTCGGGATGCTGCTGAAAAATCGGAAGAAAAGACTATAAAATCGACTCTCCAGTTGTTGCGTTTTTTGGCTTCGACCTGTCAGTAGGTTAATCAATGCACAGAAATAGGAACAGCTAAGACTGGATGGAAACCAAACGCATACCGTGCCAAAAAGTATTCCCGAAACCAACGCAGACACGAGCGAAACAGGCCTGCAAGCAACGCTTTACTTTTGAGCGAATGAGCGGCTAACCTCCGCGCCGGTATGTGGTTATGGAAACAGCCCAGGCAGCCTTGCATCGGATTGGCGCTTTGCGCAGTCATAGCGATTCTCTGCGCGGATCGCTCGCTGTTCAGCGCAGGCGCGATCGTTGGCTTATTCGCAATCAGCGCAATTGTGTGGCTGGTTTGGCGACGTGCGTTGTTTGTGTGGATCGCGATTTTCGCGGCGATTTTTCTGCGTCATCAGATCGCGGTTCACAGCGACGCGCGCGCGATTTCCGAGAATGTCGGCGACGGCTCGCGGCTGGTTCGCGGCGTTGGAATTGTCGTCGAAGAACCACGCGAGCTGGATAGTTTTCACGGTATTCCACGCTCGCGGTTTTGTGTTCGGCTCAAATCAGTCGCGCTCGATGCGGAACGTAGCTGCGACGCGATTGCGATTCTTTACTGGAGCGGAACGCCGCCGATTTACGGCGATCGCATTTCATTCAGCGGCGACATCAAAAGCATTCCGTCGCCTCGCAATCCCGGCGAGTTCGACAATGCGGCTTATCAGCGCCGGCGCGGTATTTTTTCCGAGATCCACGTGCGCTATGCGACGGATGGTGTCGTGTTGAGCCATGGAAATGGCAATGCGCTGATCGCATTCGCGCAAGGGGCGCGCCGTTGGATGCAAAAGACGCTCACGGTCGATCTCGCCGATTCGCCCGAGATCGCCGGTCTCGTGCAGAGCATGGTGCTCGGGCTGAAAGACGAGACGCCTGGCGAAACGCGCGAGCTTTTTCAGCGCACCGGGACGCTGCATTTATTTGTCGTGAATGGTCTGCACGTTGGCATGTTCACACTGATCGCGCTGTTTCTATTGAAGCCGCTCGGCATGAAAAGGCGGACGTCGTTTTTCATCATCGTGCCGCTGCTGGCGTTTTACGCGCTGGTGACCGGGCTTAGCCCCGGCAGCGTGCGCGCGACGGTGATGGCCGCGATTTTACTCGGCGGCTCGCTCGCTGAGCGAAATCCGCTTCCGTTCAACAGCCTCGCAGCGGCTGCGTTTGCGATTTTGCTTTGGGACACAAACGAATTGTTCATGCCGGGCTTTCAATTTTCCTTCGGCGTTGTCGGCACGATTTTGTTTCTCGCGAGCCGCATTCGAAAACGTCTGTTGCCGCTCGGATTGCCTGATCCCTATTTGCCGCGGCTGCTTTGGAATCCGCTACAACTCGCGTGTGCGTCGGCGTGGCGGCGAATCGCGACGCTGCTTGGTGTGACGACCGCCGCAAGCATCGGGGCGAGCCCGTTTACCGCCGGTTATTTCCATCTTCTCGCGCCCTCGTCGTTGCTTGCAAATCTGCTCGTGGTGCCGCTTGCGCTGGTGCTGTTATTCGAGGGTGTGTTCGCGATGCTTGTTGGATTTTTTGGAAATGCTGTTTCCGCTGTGTTTAACAATATCAACTGGCTGTTTGCGCATGGTATTCTCGCATTGGTGCACGCGTTTGCTTTGATTCCGGGCGGTCATGTTTTCCTCGAGCTGCCGAAAAAACACGCGACGTGCGAAATTACCGTTTTCGATTTCGGCGCGGGTGGCTCGGCGCACGTGCGAGCAGGAAATTACGACTGGATGATCGATTGCGGCAACCAGCTCGCTTACGAGAATTGCGTGCGGGAATTTTTGAGATCGCGTGGTGTGAATCGGCTCGACGGGCTTGTGCTGACACACGGTGACGTGGCGCACATCGGTTCCGCGCCGCTTGTTTTCGCCGATTTTTCGCCGCGCGATATTGTCGATTCCGCGGTTCGCGATCGGTCGATGAATCGCCGCGCATTTCACGCGCTGCTGGCCGCGAATCAGCTTGGCAAAAGCATCTGCGCACCAGGCGACACGTTGCGATTCGCTCCGCACGTGACCGCGCGCGTGCTGTATCCGCCGCCGGGCATCGACGCACGAACCGCCGATGACAAGGCGCTCGTTTTGCAACTGACCGCGTGTAAAACCCGCGTTTTATTCATGTCCGACAGCGGCTTTTTCACGGAGCAATGGCTGCTCGACCACGAGCGGGATTTGCGCAGCGACATTTTGATCAAAGGCAGGCACGCGACGGACATTTCCGGCACACCCGATTTTCTGAATGCGGTAAATCCGCGTGCGATCGTTTGCACGAGCACCGATTTTCCACCGAACGAGCAAGTCCCGGAGGAGTGGGTGAATGATGTCGCCGCGCGGGGTATCGCGCTGTTTCGGCAGGACAAAACCGGCGCGGTGGAGATCGCGATCGATCGCGACAAATGGAGCGCTCGCGCGTTTTTAACGAATCAGCGTTTTACGAGTCGCAGTGAGTAAACCGGCAATCCTTGAGCGCGAAATCCGCGCTCGAAATTGGTCTGCGGATAATCCGGCTCAGGCGGCCATGCGATTTCGCGAAAATCATCGCGTGCCGCGAAGACAGTTTGCATTTGTTTAAAATACGGAAGGTCGTCCGTTTTGATGCGCAGCTCGCCGTCCGGCACGAGCGCCGCCGCGATCGCATCCAGAAATTCCGCGTTCACCATGCGTCGGTTCCAATGTTTTCGCTTTGGCCACGGATCGGGAAAGCCGACGTGAAACACGCTCACGGACTGCGGTGGCAGTAGGTAACGCACGGCGTAAAAGTTCTCCACGCGCAGGAGGCGGACGTTTGCCAAGCCGAGCCGTTCCGCGGCGCGGCAGGTCTTTCGCACGCGGCCGAGCAGCCGCTCGATCCCGAGAAAATTCCGCTCCGGATGTCGCCGCGCCATTGCGATGAGAAATGCGCCCGGGCCGGAGCCGACGTCCACTTCCAGCGGTGCTTCGTGCGGAAAATATTCGTGCAGCGTGAGCGGTCGAAAATAATCCGCGGGCAAAATTTCCACCGGCGACTCATCATGCTCCGCACGCACGTCGGGCGTCATGCAGAAACTCAGATGATGCCAAGTTGCATTTTGCCGACTTCGCTGATCATCGATTGATTCCACGGCGGATCCCACACCAGCTCCACGTCGGCTTCGTCCACGCCGGGGAGTGCCTCGATTTTGCTTTTCGCTTCATTCGCGATGACCGGCCCCATGCCGCAGCCGGGCGCGGTCAGCGTCATTTTCACGTTCACGCTTGCGCCCGCGCCGTCGCGCGGAGTCACCGTGCAATCGTAGATCAAACCAAGATCAACGATGTTTACGGGAATCTCGGGGTCGTAACACGTTTTTAACATATCCCAAACGGCCTTTTCATCCACGGGACCTTCGGATTGCGGCTTCTCCGCGGTGCGCTGCTCGAGTCCGAGCGCGTCGGCGTTTTCTTCGTTGATGCGCGCGAGGCCGTATTCCGTCGCGACAGTGTAGCTGCCGCCGAGCGACTGCGTGATGAAAACGGTCGTGCCTGCGGAAAGTGTGATTTTGTTGCCGGCGGGAATCTGAATCGCCTCCACGTCGCGGCTTAATGTGCGTTCGGTGTTTTCGTGCATGATTTTCTATCTGTGGATTAATCTTTCGGTTTGTTTTCCAAAACGACTTTCACTTTCTTCTCCGTCGCCGCGCCGAATTGATCGAACAAACTCGGAGCCTGCGCCGGTGCCTGCAAAGTCTGCTCGACCGGCATCGCTGCTTGTTCCGGAGCGAGCGCGGAACGGAGTGCGCCCTCGACGAGTTGCGCGCAGTGAATTTTCATCGGCGGCAACGGCCCGAGCGGCGCGGACAAATCTGAGCCGGACATCGAGAGCGCTTCGTCCACGGTTTTGCCCGCGATCAACTCGGTTGCAACACTCGCAACGGCAATCGCCGTCTCGCAACCGAACGTCTGAAATGTCGCGCGGTCGATGATCTTTTTTCCGTCCTGTTCTTTAAATTTTACCCACATCCGCAGCATATCGCCGCAGTCCGCACTGCCGACGGTGCCGACCGCGTCCGCGCCTTGCATTTCGCCGAGATTCTTAGGATCGCGAATCGCGTCCTCGATACGTTGCTGGAGGTTTTCGTCGCTCATTTATTCGAGATGATAACGCGGCACGTTTGGATCGACTTCGGTGCTCCACGCATCGACGCCGCCGGTGAGACTTTTTACATTGGTAAAACCATGCCCGGCAAAATACGCCGCGGCATCCATGCTTCGGATTCCATGGTGACAAACAAACACCACCGGCTGGTCGCGATCCCATTTCATCAGCATCTCCTGCATCAATTCCTGTGAGAAAAGCGTCGAGCCGTCGATGTGCGCAGCGTCGAATTCCTCGTGCGTCCGCACGTCCACGAGCTTCAGGCCATCGCCGCTGCGCAAATGTTCCGCGAGTTCCGCGGGTGCGATCTGCATTTTTGAGTCCTCGTCGCGACTAACGTCGAGATGCCGGATCACTTCGTCGACCGGCAACTGCTCATTGCGCTCGCAGACCTGTGCGAGCGTCTCCTCCGGCCGGAAGCCGCACGACGCGCAGCCGCCGATGTGGTATTTGCGAAAAAGCGCACGCTGCGCGCCGGGGTAGATTTCCAGCAATTCGTGCATCGTGGTGTTTGGAGAAATTGTCATGAGCAGATCAAAATATAGCGATAGCTGCGGCGAACTCAATGCAGGCTTCCGCGTCTTCTTTTCGCGTGCTACAACGCGCGAGTTGTTGAGCAAAACCGATGGGACGGTAACCGGCCAGTCCGACGGGCGTGGTGGTGCGGTCAAACAGGCCGCTTTTGAGCGAGCCATAGCCGTGTCCCGTCCCATCGGCTTCCGTTTGGACGAGCCACAGCCGTGTCCGGGTTCATCGGCTTCCGTTTGAGCGAGCCACGGCTGTGTCCCGTCCCATCGGCTCCCGTTTAGGCGAGCCACGGCTGTGTCCGGGTCCATCGGCTCCCGTTTGAGCGAGCCACGGCCGTGTCCGGGTCCATCGGCTCCCGTTTGAGCGAGCCACGGCCGTGTCCGGGTCTATCGGCTCCCGTTTGTGCGAGCCACGGCCGTGTCCGGGCCTATCGGCTCGCGTTGGGACGAGCCACCACCATGGCCTGCTCCAACGGAGCAGAATCATTCAGCGATTACCCCGGGGTATGCGAATAAAACGCGCCAACCCCGACGGGGTTGCATCATGACGGGCACGAATGGATGCAACCCATTCAGGGTTGTCGTGATTTTCGGTGGCGGGAACCCAGGGTAGCTCGTGCATCGCAACCCTGAGCTGAATGATAGAATCCCGTTGGGATCCTCAACCAGCCGTGTCCTCGGAAAAGCTGACTTCGCCGCCGGCCGGTTTGCCGAGCGCCTCCTCCAGAGCGTGCCACGGCAGCGTCGCGCATTTCACCCGCTGTGGAAATCGGCGAACGCTTTGGAAGACTCGCAAATCGCCGAGACGTTTGTCCGGCTCGCTTTCCTGTTCGGCGGTGAGCATGTCGTGAAACGCGTGGATCAGCTCGCCGCTTTCCGCGCGCGATTTGTGTTTCATTTTCAACGTCATCAGCGAAGCCGATGCCATGCAGATCGAGCAGCCGTTGCCGGTGAAGGTAAGAGCGTCGATGGCGTCGTTGGCGCCGAGCTTTAAATGCACGGTCACTTCGTCGCCGCAGTTTGGGTTATCGCCATGCGCGTGAAATTGCGCCTCGGCGAGCTCGCCGAAATTACGCGGGCGCCGCGAGTGATCGAGCACGATGTCCTGGTAAAGTTCTTCAAAGTCCATGTGGCGTAAGAAAAATCAGCGGCTGAAAAATTTGTGGATTTCGCCGAGCACGTCAATGAATCGGTCGATTTCTTCGCGTGTGTTGTAAAAGTAAAAACTCGCGCGGGCGGTCGATGGGACGCCGAGTTTTCGCATCAGCGGCTGGTTGCAATGATGTCCGCCGCGGAGCGCGACGCCGTGCTGATCCGCGAGCGTGACGACATCGTGCGCGTGAACCTCCGGCAGCACAAAACTGACGAGTCCCGCGTGATTTTCGCGCGGCCCGAAAATGCGGAGGCCGTCGATCTCCGAAAGCCGCTGCATCGCATACGCGGCAAGCTCCTGATCGTGCGCAAAAATTTTGTCGCGGCCGATTTCGTCGAGGTAATCCATCGCCGCGTGCAACCCGACCGCGCCCGCGATGTCCGGCGTGCCGGCCTCGAATTTGTGCGGAATCGTGTTCCACTGCGACGCTTGAAAATCGACGCGCGAAATCATTTCACCGCCGCCTTGATATGGCGGCATCGCGTCGAGCTTTTCCGCGCGACCGTAGAGCACGCCGATGCCCGTCGGCCCGCAAATTTTGTGGCCGGAAAACGCGAGAAAATCACAACCAATCGAGCGCACATCCACCGGCAAATGCCCCGCACTTTGCGCCGCATCGACCAGCGTCGTCGCGCCCGCCGCGCGCGCGCGTGCGCAAAGCTCGCGCACCGGGTTCACCGTGCCGAGCGTGTTGGAAATGTGCGTCACCGCGAACAATTTCACGCCGTCGAGCAGCGCTTCGAAATTCGACAAATCGAGCAGCCCGTCGTCGCCCGTGACATGCACATAACGCAGCTCCGCGCCCGTGCGTTGCGCGAGCAACTGCCACGGCACAATGTTGCTGTGGTGCTCCATTTCCGTGAGCAAAATCCTGTCGCCCGCCTTGAGATTTTTCGTTCCCCACGCTTGCGCGACGAGATTGATTCCCTCCGTCGTGCCGCGCGTAAAAACGATTTCATTCGCGCTCGCCGCGCCGATGAACTGCGCTACGCGTTTCCTTGCCGCTTCAAAAGCGAGCGTCGCGCGATTGCTCAACTCATGGATGCCGCGGTGAACGTTGCTGTTTTCGTGCAGGTAATAATGCGCGAGCCGATCGATGACTGCGCGCGGCTTTTGCGAGGTCGCCGCGTTGTCAAAGTAGACGAGATCGCGACCATGAACGCGCTCGTTCAAGATCGGGAAATCGGCGCGAATGCGCGCCCAGTCGGTCTTCGGCTGCAAATCCTGCATCGCGCCAATGTAACCTTTGCGCGCGCTGCGTCGAACAAACTTAGGCGAAAACGACAGCTCCTGCCGGTTGACAGACGGAGTGATGTGCGACAGCGTCTGCCTTTCAACATGCCGAAAAAATCCGCGAAATATCGCAACCTCCGACTGCTGGGCAAATCGATCTCGCAATACCCCGATGCACCGACGCCCGCGACGCTCGACACGTTTCCAAACGCGCATCCGCGGCGCGATTACTGGATACGCTTCGATTGCCCGGAGTTCACGTCGATGTGCCCGGTGACCGGTCAGCCGGACTTTGCGGAGATCACGATTGAATATGTGCCGGACAAGCTTTGCATCGAGACGAAGTCGCTGAAATTCTATCTCGCGTCGTTTCGGCAGACGCGCAGTTTTAACGAGGAAATCGTCAATCGAATCCTCGATGACATCGTGAAAGCATGCGCGCCGAGGCGCGCGCTGGTGCATGGTGAGTTTGCCGCGCGCGGCGGGATCAGCGTCACAGTCGATGCGGCTTATCCTGACGAGATCGTCAAAGCGCTGCCGCGGTCGTGAAAAAGAAAGTCATCGTGCTGGTAAGCGGCGGCATGGATTCGGTGACCGCGCTTTACGATGCGGCGCAACAGCATGAGGTGGTAGCTGGTCTTAGCTTTGACTATGGCTCAAAGCATAACCACAAAGAATTACCCGAAGCGGCTTATCAGTGTGCAAAACTAAGTGTGCCGCATAAGATCATAGAGTTGGATTTCATAGCTGATAGCTTTAAGTCAGACTTACTCAAAACCGGCGGGGCAATACCGGATGGACATTACGAAGAAGCTACGATGAAAGCGACGGTAGTTCCTTTTCGCAATGGGATCATGCTGGCGATAGCTGCAGGATTTGCGGAAAGCTGCGATGCGAGCGGCCTGGTCATAGCGGCACATGCGGGCGACCATGCGATTTATCCGGATTGTCGCGAAAACTTCATGCAGGCAATGTCGCAAGCTATTAGGCTAGGGACTTACCTAGGGATAGAGTTAATGCGGCCTTTTATCGCGTTGAACAAAGCGGAGATAGTCAGTCGCGGTAACAAGCTAGGTGTGGAGTTTGCGCGAACCTGGTCTTGTTACAAAGGCGGCGACATCCATTGCGGTAGCTGTGGCACGTGCATCGAAAGACGCGAAGCTTTCATGCTAGCAGGTGTGCCGGATCCGACGGCCTATCTCAGCACCGATCCCTTACCGCCGAAGCCGCGAAAGTCGCAGGCGGCGAGCAGCATTTTGTGAACGGCAATTTCGACAGCGGCGAGGTAGCCGCCCGCGTCGGCGCGCCAGCGTTCGTGCAAGTCGGCGAGGTGATTTTCTGGCAACGGCGCGGGACGCGAGTCGGCGGCGGGATCGTAAGGTAGCTCAAGCGTGATCATCGCTGGCTGCATGCCGTCACCATATCGCAGGCCGTAGCCGCACCATTGGCCGAGGGAACCGGGGCAGATTTCGTAGGTGCGCTGGAGGCGGCGTTTGCCACGTCCGAGCTCGGCGATGCGGAGGCGATACGGCTTGCGCTCATAGTCGTCGAGCGCGTCCCACATGGCTTGCGCGAGCGCGGTAGATTGCGGGCCGTCGGCGTCGATCTCCGCGAGCGCCCAGTGAAGGCTGACGATTTTTGCCGGCTCCATTTTTAAAATGAAATCGCGTAGCGCGCGGCTCTCCGGCTCGCTCCACGGCTCGGGCCCCGGCGGCTCCTCGCTGTGCGCGCTCCAGTTCCAGATGCAGTTGCGGTTGAGATCGACATCGTGCGCGTTGTAGCGCGTGTGGCGTGCGTAGCCGTCGGGATTCGCGACGGGCAGTAATACGATCGGCGAGGTCAGTTTTTCGTTATTTAAAAAGCGATCGCGGAACGATTCGAGCAACAACACCGTCGCGATTTCGTCGCCGTGCATGCCGCCGATCAACAGCGTGAGATCGTGTGGCGGCGGCGTGCCGTCTATGTCGAAATTTGCGAAGGCGACGATCTCGCGCTCCGCGACGGAGCGTCCGATGCAGTGCTGGAAAATCGTTTTCAAAATTCTACACTTTGTTGACGTGAAACTGACTTCCGAAATTCGAACGCTGCATCCGCGCGCGGTATTTCGCATCAGCCGCGGGCATCGCGCGGAAGTGCGCAACGTCTTTGTGCGCGTGGAGCAGGGGGGTGTGGTCGGACATGGTGAGGCGTCGCCAAATGCGTTTTACGCCGAGAGCGCCGATGACGTGAACTCGAAACTGCAATGCGCGGGCGAATGGCTGCGCGATCGCAGCATACGCGATGTCGAGGAAGTCGGGCTCATCTGGCGTGAAGTGTGGCCGCTGCTGGAGCCGTCGCGCGCGGCGCAATGCGCGCTCGACATCGCGCTGTGGGATCTGGCGGCGAAGCTGCGCGGCATGTCGGTCGCGGAGCTGGCCCTCGGCGAAAAGGCGCGTCCGGTCGCGACTTTTTGCACGATCGGCATATCGACTCGGGAAGAGCTCGCGGGGAAAGTTGCGGAGCTCGCAGGATTTCCACTTATTAAAATCAAAGCCGGCAAAGAAGCGGATCTCGATGCGGTGCGTTTTGTGCGCGAGCGGACGAATGCGCGGCTCGCGGTGGATGCAAATTGCGCGTGGAGTGGCCGCGACTTGAACGCACTTTCGCGTGAGCTCGCAGCGATCGGCGTGGAGTTTCTCGAGCAGCCGTTGCCGCCGGGCGAGGCTGCGGATTTGCGCGGTTCGGCGCTGCCGATTTTTGCCGATGAAAGCTGCGTCGTGCGCGAAGATGTTGAGCGAATACCGGGAAAATTTTCCGGATTCAACATCAAGCTCGTCAAGTGCGGCGGACTGACTCCGGCGCTCGCGATGCTGCGGCGCGGACGCGAGCTCGGCTTGCGCATGATGGTCGGCTGCATGCTCGAAAGCAGCGCTCTGATTTCCGCCGGCGCGGTGATCGCGCAGCAAACCGACTACGCCGATCTCGATGGCGCGTGGCTCATTCGCGACGATCCGTTTCGCGGGTGGAAATTTGAGAGCGGCGTTTTACATCCGCCGACGCTGAGCGGACTCGGCTGTGATCCGATCGAAAACGGATAACGCGCGCGCTATTTCATCATCTCATCCACCTGCGCGTGGATGGCGTCATACCAAATGTCGTAGCCTTTCGCATTCGGATGAAGTTTGTCAGGCATGATGTCCGGCGGGAGCTCGCCGTTTGCATCGAGGAAATTTTTGCCGATGTCGAGGTAACGCGTCGTTTTGCCGTCGTCGAGTTTTGCGATGATCTGATTGATATCGTCGATCGCTTTGCGCATCGGATTCTCTTTCGTGGCGCGCGGGAACACGGCGAGGAGCAGGAGTTTTGTGTTCGGCAATTTTTCGTGAATCGTATCGACGATCTTCTTGATGCCCGCTGCGGCCCATTCGGGTTTCTCTGAAGTCTGTCCGATGTTGTTCGTGCCGATCATGAGCACGACGAGCTTCGGGCTGATGCCATCGAGCTCGCCATTCGTGATGCGCCAGAGCACGTGCTCGGTGCGGTCGCCGCTGATGCCGAAATTCGCGGGATGATACGGCGCGAATTTCAGCCAGCTCCATTCGCCCTTGCGCGGCCAGCCGTCGGTGATCGAGTCGCCTAGGAACAGCAGACCGATTTCGCCTTCCTTGATGCGATAGAGAAATTCCGCGTGCCGCTCCGGATTTTTTACCGCGGGCGTGACGGCGTCCGATTCCTTGCGCGGCAGCGGCGATGGCTTCGCGCCGGCGGATGGCGATGCAGCGGGTTGCTGTGCGAATGTTGTCGCGGCTAAAAGGAGGGCGGTGCAGAGGAGGGGACGTTTCATAAGATTCGAATCAAATGAGTGGCACCGCATTTGCGCAAGCAAACTCATGCAAAAAAAACAGCGCCGTTCTTTTCAAAACGGCGCTGCCTGGAAACGCGGGTGCGTTATTTTTTAAAGCTGTCGAGCTTTGTGATGAAAGCGGTCGGGCCGCCTTCGAGATAGCCGACCTGACGTCCGATTTCGTTGCCGTCTTTATCCGCCAGGACGAACGTCGGGAAACCATCGGCGTTGTATTTTTTCTTCAGGTCGTTGTTTTGATCCTGCACGTGCTTGGTCTGGTGCTTCGAGTTCGGGAAATCGACGAGCACGAGCACGAGATTTTTTGCGGCGTAATCTTTGAACTCTTTTTTGTCGAGAACGTCCTTATCCATCTTAATGCACCACGGGCACCAGTCGGAGCCGGTGAAATTCATGAGCAGCTTTTTGTTTTCCGCCTGCGCCTGCGCCTGCGCTTTTTTGAAATCGGTGTTCCAATGCGCTTCCTGCGCAAAGCCGCGCGCGGTGAACAGGGCGAACGTGACGAGGAGGAAAAGACGGAGCGGATTTAGTTTCATGAACAGACAGACTGTCGAATCTCCGCTCGCGTTCGAGAAAAAATGCGCAAAAAAAACCGCGCCCTTTTTCCGGGCGCGGTTTCGATGTTGCAGAAAGCGAAGCTACGTGGGTCTAGCTTTGGAATTTCAGCGGAACGCCCGCCTGCATCGCGGCGTGCTCGGCATCGGTGCAGGAGGAATTCGTCGGCACGCTCGTCGGTGCGTCGTTTGACTGCACGACGCCATTTTGCACGAGATAACTTTCCACTTCCTCACCGCTCACGTCGGCGAGCATCACGCCATTGACCTCGACGCAAGGCGAGAGCGGTTGCCCGCTTTTTTGCTCCATTTCCCAGCGGAACGCCGGGTTCTGGATGATGTCTTTTTCGGTGTAGGGCAAATCGTATTTCTTGAGCACCGCGCGAACGCCATTGCTCCATCCGCAGTAAGTTTTCAGGTAGGCCGTGATCTGTGGTTTTTCCATAGTGGTCTGGGAAAATACCACAGCCGCGCGGCTCTCCAAGCGGAATTCTTCCGCAAAACTACGCAACGCCTTTGCGGAGATTACGTAATTTCGTCAATGCGCGCGGGCATGGCATTTGTCGCGCTAACAGACAGGGCATGAGTCAAACAAACAACGCGCAGCAGCGCAAAACAGTCATGGTCGTGGACGATGAGGAACAGCTTCGGTATCTTGCCGCTCTTACGCTTCGCCGGGCCGGTTACAAAGTCTATCTCGCCTCAAGCGGCGAAGATTGCGTCGAGCAACAAATCGAAAAAGGAATCAGCGTGGACCTGACCGTCCTCGATTGCCTCATGGCCGATCTCAGCGCAGCCGACACGCTCGCGACGATCAAAATGCAACGTCCGGACACGAAGGTCATTCTCAGCTCCGGTTGGGTCGAGGAAGACGAGGAACAGTTGTGGTTTAGTCGTGGCGTCGATGCGATTTTGCGCAAGCCATATCCGCCAAGCATGCTGATCAAGAAGGTGGACACCTTGCTTGCACAATTGAGCGAGACTGCGCTTGTCAGCTAAAGTCTGTTCAGTCTCTTACGCTGCTTTTTACGGTTTTGAAGTAAGTCGAAGATTCGGCTATTCGCGCATTGCGGCCGCGGAAAATTCCACGTCGCCGCTCACCACTGAATCACCGAACTCGCCCAAGTCAGCCCGCCGCCGAACACGACGAGCAAAACGTAATCGCCGATTTTCATCCGGCCGGTGCGATTCGCCTCGTCGAGTGCGATCGCGACGGCAGCAGCGGATGTGTTGCCGTATTTGTCGAGGTTGATGAGAAAACGATCCATCGGCACATTCATGCGCGCCGCGATGGCTTCGATGATGCGCATATTTGCCTGATGCGGAATGATGCACGCAAGGTCGTCGGCTTTGAGCCCGGATTGCTCGAGCGCGGTATTCGCGGCGGTGAGCATTGCGTTTACGGCCTGTTTGTAAACTTCCTTGCCCATCATTTTGATGGTGTTCAGCCGCTGCGCTGCATTGTCGCGCGTGATCGGAAAACGGCAGCCGCCGCCGGGCATCGATAAAATATCCGTGAAACTTCCATCGCTGCCCATGTAGGTCGAGATGACGCCGTGCGAGCCGGCGCGATTGCGCAGAATCGCCGCGCCTGCGCCATCGCCGAAAAGCACGCATGTATTGCGATCGTTCCAATCGACGATCGTGCTCAATTTTTCCGCGCCGATAACGAGCACGGTGTTAAACGTGTGGCTCGTGATGAATTGCTGTGCGACTTCCAGCGCATACAGAAAACCGGAGCACGCTGCGGACATGTCAAAGCACGCGGCTTTTTTTGCGCCGAGCTGTCTTTGGACAAAGCAGGCGGTTGACGGAAAAAACATGTCGGGCGTTGCCGTTGCGACCAAAATCAAATCGATTTCTTCCGGAGAGATGCCGGCCTGCTCGATGGCTTTTTGCGCGGCTTTCGTCGCCATGTCGCTTGTGTATTCATCCGACGCGGCGATGCGACGCTCGCGAATGCCGGTGCGCGTGACGATCCATTCATCGGTCGTATCGACCAGTTTTTCCAGCTCGGCATTCGTCAGCACGCGCTCGGGCACGTAGCTGCCGGTGCCGATGATGGAAACAGTGCGCTTAGGCTTGAGCAGGCGCGGGCTGCGGGGGTGCGGACGACTCATTGTAACGTTTGATTTCGGCGACAATTTGCGGGTTGATCTGATGCTGGATCGACTCGGCTGCGACACGAATCGCATTCTTGATCGCGAGTGGCGTGCTCGCGCCGTGCGCGATGATGCAAATACCGTTGACGCCGAGCAGGGGACTTCCGCCGTATTCCTCGTAATTCGTTTTTTTATAGATCGCTTTGAACGCGCTTTTCGCCATTGCCGCGCCAGCGAGACGCACCGGCGTTTTTTTCAGTTCGTGCTTGAGCCAGGCAAAAATCGCGTGCGCGATCGCTTCGCACGTTTTTAACACGACGTTGCCGACAAAACCGTCGCACAAAACGACCTCGACCGGGTTTTCGAAAAGATCGTGTCCTTCGACATTGCCGCGGAAATTGAGTTTGCTCTCTTTTAGCAGCTTGAAAACGTCCTTCGTAAAATCGCTGCCCTTTACGTCCTCCGATCCGATCGACATCAAGCCGACAGACGGATTTTTGTAACCGAGCACGTGTTTGGAATAAACCGAACCCATGATCGCGTATTGCAGCAAATGGACCGGGCGCGCATCAATGTTCGCGCCTGCGTCGACGAGGACGAAAACGTTCCTTTCAGTCGGAATCAATGAAGCGATGCCGGGGCGCTCAACGCCAGGAAGCGTGCGCAATTTGATCGTCGTCGCCGCGACTGCCGCGCCGGTGTGTCCAGCGCTGACGACCGCTTCGGCTTGTCCGTTTTTAACGAGATCGACGGCGCGACTCACGGAGGAGTCCTTCTTTTTTCGCACCGACTCGACTGCGCCGTCGGACATTTCGACGACTTGCGAAGCGTGAACGATTTCGATGCGCGGATCGGAAAACCTGTGAGCCTTAAGCTCGGCTTCAACGCGATCTTTGTCGCCGACGAGAAAGAGCTTCGTGACTTGCTTGTATTCGCGCAGCGCCATCACCGCGCCTTCGACGGTGTTTTTCGGCGCGAAATCGCCGCCCATGGCATCGAGAGCGATTTTCATAATTTCAGATTGATGATTGCAGATTGAAAAACCGGCGGGCGCAAGCTCGCGGCTTCACAATCTACGATCTGAATCTTCAACGATGACTACGCTGCTTCGATGGTGAGGACCTGGCGGCCTTTGTAATAGCCGCACGAAGGGCAGGCGGTATGAGCCTGGACGCGGCTGCCGCATTGTCCGCACTTCACCAGTTGCGGTGCGTGCCAGCGGTTTGCGGCCTTGCGGGTGCGCAGGCGCATTTTCGAGGTTTTACGTTTTGGAACTCCCATAATTTCGGAGCCGGCGAACCGGCAAAGTTATTTGCGTTGTTTTAGTTTTAGTTGATCCAGCGCGTCCCAGGCGTGCGATTCGCTCGAGACGTCATTTATGTTCCGCGCCGCGCCCGGACAGGCACGCTCCCCGTTCCAATCGCAATGCGGGTAGGGCGGAAGGGCGAGCAAAATATCTTCGCGGGCATAGGGCGTCAAGTCCACCGTTTCGCGCCCGTCCAGTTCCGTTTGCATCGCGAAATTCTCGACGCGCAGCGGGTAATCGAATTTTACGAGGCAATTCACGCACTCGAACTGCAGATCGAGTGCAAGCGAACCGGTCGCAAACAGGCCACCGCCGGACAAGCCGACTTCCAGCGAGTAACGCACCGGTCCGAGCGTCTTGACATAAATTTCCTCGTGCTCCGCGAGTTCGAGAAAGGCCGCGTCTTCCTCGCCTTCGATGTGCAATCCCTGCGGGGGGATTTGTTTGAGATGAACTTTCATAAATTTGCTGATTGCCAATTACGAATTGCCGTTTGATCGCTCCGCAGAAATCTAAATGAGCAATCGCCAATCAACAATTCGCAATTCGCTCAGCCGCGAAATTTCTCGCGCAATCCCTCGACAATTGCCTGTGGCACAAACGCGCCGACATCGCCACCGAGTCGCGCGATTTCCTTCACGATGCGCGAGCTGAGATAGGTGTATTCCTCGCGCGGCATCAAAAAAATCGTCTCGATGCTCGCATTGAGTTTGCGGTTCATCAGCGCCATCTGGAACTCGAATTCAAAATCCGAAATCGCGCGCAATCCGCGAATCACCGCGCACGCATTTTGTTCCTGCGCGAAACTGACGAGCAACCCATCGAAGCGCGACACGCGGATATTTTCAATCTGCCCGGTCGCGCCGCGGATCATCTCGATTCGCTCGTTGATACTGAAGAGGCCGGACTTCGCTTCGTTAAATGCGACCGCGACGACGACTTCGTCGAAAAGCTTCGCGGCGCGTGAGATCACGTCGAGGTGACCGTTCGTGATGGGGTCGAAACTGCCGGGATAAATCGCGCGTCTCATGCTGCGCAATGTGAAGCGCACGCGCGGATTCGTGAAGCGCGAATTAAGCCGCTTTCTTTGCGCCCTTGGCCGGTTTTTTTTCGCGAGGCGCGAACTCGAAGCCGACTTTGTCCTTTTCCAAAACGAGATACGCCGCAAATGGCCGGCCTTTTTTCGAGATGAAGCGTGGCAGCAAATCGCTTTTGCCATCGCGGAAAATCTTCAGCGCCTGCTCCGGCGGAATCGCGCGCTGGCAAATTGATTTTCCCATGCGAATCGGCTTCGCATCAGCCTTTGCGGGCACGCAGAGATACGCACTTTCCGTTTCGTAAACATCGCCGTTTTGCGTTTCACCGAGTTTTTTTGCGGCGCTGAGATCGATTTTTTTGTCGTCCGACTCGCTGCTTTTCTCGAACTCAAATTTCTGTTTCCACTCCGTTTCGTCGAGCACGACGACGGCGTTGAAGGCGCGGCCGAGTTTGCTGCGGAAGCCTTCGAGCGGGCCGATGCGTTTTTCGGTGAGCAATTTCGCCACTTCCTCGCGCTCGAGTTCGCGCCCCGACATATTTTTCCAGATGATGAGCTTGCAGTCCGGATTCGCGCATTCGTAAGCCTTGAAGCTTTCGTTGAAAGGGCCGCCGCCGCATTTCGGGCACTTGACTTCGATCGGACGAAAATTTCCCCGCACTTCCTGGCCCATGCCGCCGCGCACTTTGTCGACGAGCTCGGTCGTGAGCGCGCGAATTTCCCCCATGAACTCGTCGCGTGAAAGCTGCCCGCGCTCCATTTGGCGCAGCTTGAATTCCCATTCGCCGGTGAGCTCCGGTTTGGTCAATGTCTCCGCGCGCAGGTTGCGCAGCAGCGTGATGAGCGAAATGCCTTTCGCCGTTACAATCAGCTCGCGTCCCTGCCGGATGAGATAACCCTCCAGCAAAAGCCCCTCGATGATTTGCGCGCGCGTTGCCGGCGTGCCGAGCCCGCGCTCGCTCATTGCTTCGCGCAGTTCCTCGTCGTCGACGAGTTTGCCGGCGCCTTCCATCGCGGAAAGCAGCGTCGCTTCCGTAAAACGCGCGGGCGGTTTCGTCTGGTTTTCTTTCACCTCGACGGCTTCGGTATGCGCCTGTTCGCCCGGCGTGATTGCGGTGATGGCTTTGTCGCTGTCGTCTTCCGTCTGGCGCCCGTAAACCGCGAGCCAGCCGGGATCGATGACGATTTTGCCTTCGGTCTTGAATGCTTCGCCCTCGACGCGCGTGATGCGCGTGGTCACTTCAAATTGCGCCGCCGGAAAAAACACCGCGACGAACCGCCTCGCGACGAGGTCGAAAATCTTCTGCTCGGTTTCGCTCAATCCCTTCGGGTCGGTCCCGGTCGGCACAATGGCAAAGTGGTCGCTGACTTTTGCGTTATTAAAAATGCGTTTGTTCGGTCGCACCCAGCCCGACTCGATCGCCTTGCGCGCATGCGTGGCCAGCGACGGATCGTGAAAACTGCCCATGACGTTACGCGCGGTCGCCAGATGATCCTCGGGCAAATAGCGCGAATCGGTGCGGGGGTAGGTGAGCGCCTTGTGTTTTTCGTAAAGCGCCTGCGCGATTTGCAGCGTCATTTTTGCCGGAAAACCGTGCCGCGCGTTTGCTTCACGCTGCAAAGTCGTCAGGTCGTAAAGCTGCGGCGCGATTTGCGACGCGGGTTTTTTTTCCTCTTCGATAACGCCCGGTTTGCCTTCGCACTTCGTTTTGATCGCATCGGCCTGCGCCTTGTCCCAGATCCGTTCGGCGCGTGCATCTTCCTCGCCGTTCTTTTTAAATTTCTCGTCAAACCAGCGTCCGCGATAGCCACCGCTCTTCACGCTGAAATCGCCGAAAACCTCCCAAAACGTGCGCGGCTGAAACGCGCGGATTTTCTCTTCGCGCTCGACGAGAATCGCGAGCGTCGGCGTCTGCACGCGACCTGCGGTCGTCTTGGTGAAGCCGCCGCCTTGCGAGTTGAACGCCGTGAGAGCGCGCGTCGAGTTGATGCCCACCAGCCAGTCCGACTCGCTGCGCGACACCGCGGCGTTTGCCAGCGGCTGCATCTCGTCGTCGCTGCGCAAATGGTCGAATGCCGCGCGGATTGATTCCGGCGTCATCGATTGCAGCCAGAGCCGGCGAATTGGTTTTTTCACGCCACTCGCGCGGATGAGGTTGCGGAAGATCAGCTCGCCTTCGCGCCCGGCGTCGCACGCATTGATGATCGCGTCGACATCTTTGCGCTTGAGCAATTTTTTCAACAAATTCAGACGCCCCGTGTTTCTCTCGATCGGCGCGAGCGCGAACTCCGGCGGCAGATGCGGCAGCTTTTCCATCGTCCATTTGCCGCGCTTGATCTCATGCTCCTCCGGCACCGCCAGCTCCAGCAGATGGCCGACTGCCGAGGAGATCACGTATTCGTCGTTCTCAAAAAAATCGGCCGTTTTCTTGACGTGCAGCACGCGCGCCAGGTCGGCGGCGACACTCGGTTTTTCGGCGATGACTAAGGTTTTGGCCATTTAAATCAGTTTCACGAAATGCTGGCCGGGAAGTTGTTTAACCAGCCGTTTCATTTCAAGGGCGAGCAACGTAGAAGACACTTTTCCGGAAGGCAAACTGGTTTTTGTGATGATCGCGTCAATCGGCGTCTCCACCTCGTCGATTGCACCGTAGACCAACTTCTCATCGCCCTGCAGCGAATCGGCGCGTGTATTCGACGGTTGCGGCTTCGGTGTTTCGGGAAAAAGAACCTGCATGTCGTCGAGGATGTCGCCAGCGCTCATCACGAGCTTCGCGCCTTGCTGAATGAGGCGGTTCGAGCCTGCGGCGGTCGGCCGGTCGATTTGCCCGGGAACCGCATAAACACTGCGTCCCTGCTCGATCGCCTGCGACGCCGTGATCAACGCGCCGCTGTTCAAACCCGCTTCGACCACCAGCACGCCCGAGCCCCATCCGGCGACGATCCGGTTGCGCATCGGAAAGGTCTGCACATCCGCTTTGACGTCCATGGAAAACTCGGTCACCACCGCGCCGGATTGCGCAATTTTTTCGGCGAGCGGCTTGTTTTCGGCAGGGTAGAGCTTGTTCAACCCGGAGCCGAGCACCGCGATGGTCCTGCCTTTCGCAGCGAGCGCGCCTTGATGCGCCGCCGTGTCAATGCCGCGCGCCAATCCGCTCACGACCGTCAGCCCCGCGTAAGCGAGCTGGTAGGAGAGCTTCTTTGCCGATTCGAGCCCGTAATGACTCGCGTGCCGCGAACCGACGACGCCGACCGCGTGCTGGTCGCTTTCCAGCAATTCGCCCCACACATAAAGCACAATCGGCGCGGAATGGATCTGCCGCAGCATCGGCGGATACTCCGGCGAGTCTTGCGTAATGACCCGCGCGCCGAACTGCTCGATCCGCTGCAATTCCCCCGCGAGATCGACATGCTTTTCCCATTGCGAAATCGTCTCCGCCGTATCCTGCCCGATCCCGTCCACAACGCGTAGCTCACTCGCTCTCGCATTCAAAATCCGCTGCGGAGTGCCAAAGACTTCCAGCAATTTCCGCAGCCGCACCGGCCCCATCCTTGGAATCATGTTGATGGCGATGCACGCCTCCGTGTCGGTCATGGCCGCGAATGCTCAATCAGCAATCCGAAATCTGCAACCCTCAATAAAATCGCCGGCGCGCTTCGCTGGCGCGGATCGGATGAATCCCGAAAAGGCGGCGCCCCGGGTGGAGCGCCGCCTCCGGGTATTCTCTGTTTTGTAAAACTAAGCCGTGAACTCGACGAAAGCACTCTCGGGCCCCTTGCCGCGCGAGTTTTCGCCCACGAGCCAGAACGTATATTTCACGCCGGGAGTCAGCGGCGTCACGCCGACGACCGAGACTGTGTTCGTATTCGACACGCCCGCCGATTCCGCCGCTCCACCGGCCGGCTGGCGAAACGCGCGGATGAACGTCGCGTGCGCCGGCACCGCGGGAATCGTCAGCTCGCGCGTCGCCGCATTGAATGTCACCGCGCCCGGCGCATCCGGCAGCGGCTGCGGCTGCGCATCGCCCGGCGCGCGCTTCGGCTGCATGCCGATCTTCGCCAGTTCCGGCGTGCTCTCGCCATCATCGCTCGCGCTGCAATAGAAATGCCGCACGCGCGAGATCGCGCTCTCCAGGAGATCGCGCGCATCATTGCGCTGCTTCACCAGCGTCTGCATGGAGCCGCCGTTTGCCAGCAGGTTGGTCGCATCGTAAGTCGCGAGCCAGTTCGCGATGCGCGTCACCAGCGTCGCGGGATATTTGCCCGCCGCCGGCACCGACGCATCCGGAGCCACCGTCGCCACGAGGTTTGCCAGGGTCTCGATCCGCGAAGGGGACTCCAGGTCTCCGATCAAACCGCCCTCCCAGCCATACGCCGCCAGCACCTGCGCGCGCTGCGCCGCCGGCAGGTCGTCGTCCGGCACCGACGCGATAAAGCTGAAGCCGTTGCGGAGCAACTCGGCGAGCTTGTCGAGCGCCTCCTGCCGCTGCGCCGAAGCGCCGACGGTCGAAGCGCCTATCAGCGTGGTCGCCGCGTTTTTGCCGCGGGCATCATTCAGCCGTGTGGTAACGAGAGTGCGCAGCGGCACCGTGAGTTTAAATGGATCGGCGGGATCGCGCGCCGTATCCACCATGAGGATGAGTTCCCCTGTTTCGATTGCATCGAGAGTAGCTTGATCTGACATGACATTAACAACTTCCAGCGCCGGCATTCCGCCGGTGCCATTTGGTTTTTATTTGGGTTTAAAACCGGATGCCGCCCCGCGGCAAACCACCAGGCCTGCCGTTGTTAATCAGCGTCTTCCGTGTGGGGAACGGTGTAGGAAAATCCGTATGAAAGCGTCAAGGAATTTCTTCATGTTGTTTCGCGGCATGAAAAACGCCAACTCCCGCCCTGCGAGCCGGTTTCGGCATACGCCATAAGCCAAACCCCGATACGCCCTCTGCTTTCGGCACGTCGGGAACGTGAGCCGGAGCCTTCCGGCCCGCACTTTTCACGTCCGGAATGCACGCCGGAAGCTTCCGTCCGCCATTTTCCACGTCCCAAATGCACACCGGAACGCTCCGCCCGGCATTTTCGACGTCAGGAATGCGTGCCGGAACGCTCCGGCCGGCATTTTCCATGTCGCGAAACCACGCCGGAAGCCTCCGCGCCCCATTTTCCACGTCCGGAAAGCGCGCCGGAACGTTCCGGCTCCCATTTTTCACGTCCCAAAAGCACCCCGGAAACCTCCGGCCAGCATTCCCGACGTCCCAAAACCAGAGTAAATGGCTCTTTTTGGCCATCGGGACGTGGGAAATGGCAAGAGTCGAACCGCTGCGCCGGTTGCTCTCAGTTGATCTGAAGGTCGCACGCTGAACAGATGTCCAAACGTAGCCGAACAGATGTCCAATTCGATTTAGAAAACACAAACAGCCGCACTTGCGGCTGACCGAAATTAAAGTGTAGTTCGTGTTCTTAGGACTTGTTGGGGGTGAGTATGCACCATCCTACATCCAAGTTTCAATAGTCGGATGTGGTAGGATATTGCTTCTAGCTCACGCAATGAAAATCAGCTTGGCGCTTCCCTCTATTTTTGGAGCCAAGTGCGGGGAAGTTTTTTCTAGCGAGTGGACATCTGTTCGGCACCACAATGTCAGAATTTGCGTTTTGGACATTTGTTATGTGGCGTCGTTTAATGAAGTGCAAGAGGCTCTTGTCACCCCTATTAACGCTTATTCTCGCATCTTAACGCATTGGACATCTGTTCTCCTCGCAATCCGTGCTGACAGGGTTTGGAAATGGTCGGGCTGGCGGGATTCGAACCCGCGGCCTCTTCGTCCCGAACGAAGCGCTCTACCAAGCTGAGCCACAGCCCGATGAAAAGGGGAGTCACTTTGCCCGTTTTTTTCAGGCTAGCAAGAAATAAGAACGTGAATTTTTCTGCGCGAGGCTTTCAGCCTGAAACCGTGGCGATGGGAAGATCATCAGATTCCAGGCCGGCTCGCTTTCCTAATCAGCAATCAGCAATCTGAAATCCGCAATGCCCGCACTCCGCGCTTGTCATTAGTGCGCCGGTCGGCCAGAGTCCGCGGTTTTTCAAAATGAAGCACCTGCTTTCCATCGAGTCGCTGAGCGCGGAGGAGATCGCGCACATTGTGGAGCTTTCCGCGGAGATGAAGGCGACGCGCGGACGGCACGCGGCGCATCCGCTGCGGCACCAGTGCTGGGCGCTGATTTTCTCGAAGAGTTCGACGCGGACGCGGGTGAGTTTCGAGGTGGGCATCCGCGAGCTGGGCGGCGATGTGATGTTTCTCTCGGCGGTCGATATCCAGCTCGGGCGGGGGGAGCCGATCCAGGACACGGCGCGCGTGATGGGCCGGATGCTGCACGGCGCGGTGATCCGGACGTTTGCGCAGAGCGACGTGGAGCAGTTTGCGAAATTTTCCGGCATCCCGACGATCAACGCGCTGACTGATGATGAGCATCCGTGCCAGATCCTGGCCGACTTGTTTACCATCAAGGAAAAGCTCGGCGGTTACGAAGGTAAAACAATCTGTTTCGTCGGCGACGGCGCGTGCAATGTGCCGCGCTCGTGGATGTGGGCTGCGGCGAAGTGCAATTTCCAGCTCAACATCGCGGCGCCGCGCAATTTCCAGCCGGATGCGGGGCTGCTGGCATCGCTCGATAGCGACAATGTGCACGTTTTTGAAAACGTGGAGACGGCGGCGCGCGGCGCGGACGTGCTCTACACGGATGTCTGGGTGAGCATGGGCAAGGAGAGCGAGTCGACATTTCGCATCGCGCAGCTCGGCGGCTACCAGATCAATCGCGAGATGCTGCGGCATGCCGCGCCGGACGCGCTGGTGATGCATTGCCTGCCTGCGTATCGCGAGAAAGAGATCACGGGCGAGGTATTCGAGCGGCATGCGCAGACGATTTTCGACCAGGCGGAAAATCGGTTGCACGCGCAGAAGGCGGTGCTGTCATTGCTGGCGAAGTAGCGCGGCTTTGCAGGCCGCTGGAGACCGGCGCGATATGCACGGACGCGCTGCAATCGCACGTCTGCAACTTCTTCGTTGCCAGAGATACGAAAGTAATTAGACTCTCCGCCTCATTTTCCCCTTATGGTTTTTCTTGCTGATCTCCTCCTCGACAATGGCATTGCGCTTTCCCTTATTTGCGCGCTTATCGGCCTCGGTTTCGCGATTTATTTGATGCGCTGGGTCGTCGCTTCATCGCCCGGCAATGAGCGCATGCGACAAATCGCCAGCGCGATTGAGGAAGGGGCGAAGGCTTACCTCAACCGGCAGGTGGCGACGATCTCGATTATCGCCGCGGTGATTGTCGTGCTGCTGCTGGTGTTTAAAGATGTGCCGACGACGATTGGTTTCGTCATCGGCGCGGTCTGCTCGCTTTGCGCCGGATACATCGGCATGCGCATCGCCGTGCTGGCGAATACGCGCACGACGCAGGCGGCGTCCGTCTCGCGCCACAGCGCGTTGCGCGTGGCGTTCAATGGCGGCGCGGTGACCGGTCTGCTGGTCGTGGCGCTGGCGCTGCTCGCAGTGGGAATTTTCTACGTGATCGCCGAACGCATCATCGGCTCGGATGCAGCGGTGAAGAGTCTCGTCGGGCTTGCGCTCGGCGCGAGCTTGATCAGCGTGTTTGCCCGTCTCGGCGGCGGCATTTACACCAAAGCCGCGGATGTCGGCGCGGACCTCGTAGGCAAAATCGAGAGCAATCTCGACGAGGACGATCCGCGCAACCCGGCGACGATCGCGGACAACGTCGGCGATAACGTCGGCGACTGCGCGGGAATGGCTGCGGACGTGTTTGAGACGTATGCTGTGAGCCTGATCGGCGCGGTGCTGCTCGGCGCGCTGACGCTCGTCGGCAACAAAGCGGCTGTCGTTTATCCATTCGTGCTCGGCGGCATTTCCGTGCTGAGCGCGATTGTCGGTATTTTGTTTGTCAATTTGCGCAAGGGAAATCCCGGCGCAGTGCTGATGGGCGCGGTGCTCGCGAGCGGGGTTGTCTCCGCGGTGCTGTATTGGCCGGCGACGCATCTGCTCTTCCCGAATGCCGTCATGCTCGCAGGCGTGAACCACGGGCCGACCGATCTTTATTGCGCGTCGCTCATCGGGCTCGTCATGACCGGGGTCGTCGTGCTGATCACGAATTACTACACGTCGACCGCATTTGCGCCTGTGCGGAAGATTGCAAAAGCTTCGGAGACCGGCCACGCGACAAATATCATCGCCGGCCTCGCCATTGGACAGCACGCAACGGCGCTGCCTGTCGGATTCATCGGCATCGCGATCCTGCTTTCGTTCCATTTCGCCGGTCTCTACGGCATCGCGATCGCCGTCACGAGCATGCTCTCGATGGCTGGCGTGATCATTTCGCTCGATGCATTCGGGCCGATCACAGACAACGCCGGCGGCATTGCGGTGATGAGTTCATTGCCTAAGGAAGTGCGCACTGTGACCGACGAACTCGATGCAGTCGGCAACACGATGAAAGCGGTGACCAAAGGCTACGCGATCGCGTCGGCCGGTCTCGCCGCGCTCGTGCTCTTCGGTTCGTATGTCGAGGAATTGCGCGCGCACTACACTGAGGCGAAACACGCGTTCGATTTTAATTTTTCACTGCAGGAACCCGAAGTGATCATCGGCTTGTTCATCGGCGGATTGCTGCCGTTTGTTTTCACTGCGTTCAGCATGGATGCCGTCGGCAAAGCCGCGGGCGCTGTCGTGCGTGAAGTGCGCCGGCAATTGCAGGCGAAGCCCGGAATTTTGCGAGGGGAAGATACGCCGGACTACGGCACGTGCGTGGACATCGTCACCAAGGCCGCGTTGCGCGAGATGATCATTCCGGCGCTGTTGCCGGTTGTTTTTGTCATCGTCGTCGCGGCGATTCCGGCCTTCGGTCCGCAAGTGCTCGGAGGCGTGCTCGTCGGCACGATCGTTACCGGGTTGTTCGTCGCCATCGCGATGACCTCGAGCGGCGGCGCATGGGACAACGCGAAGAAATACATCGAGGAAGGCAATCACGGCGGCAAACATTCCGCCGCGCACCAGGCTTCGGTCACGGGCGATACTGTCGGCGATCCTTACAAGGATACAGCAGGCCCGGCAATCAACCCGATGATCAAAGTGGTGAACATCCTCGCGATTCTGATCATTCCGATTTTCCTGAAAATCTGGATCGCCCGCGGCCACTAAAGCCGCTGCGCGCAATCTTCTTTTAACGCCCCGGCGCGAGCTCGAGCAGGAAGCCTTTCAGATATTCGGTCTCCGGAATGCCGGCGAGGATCGGATGATCGGCGGATTGATGCAGCGTCGCGAGCTGGCGCGCCGATTTTTTCGCATCGACGAGTGCATCGATGATCATTTCCTTGAACAGCTCGGCGCTCACGTGATGCGAGCACGAAAACGTCGCGAGCAGACCATCGGGCGCGAGCAGCTTCAGCGCGCGCAGATGGATTTCCTTGTAGCCGCGCATCGCGTCGTGGAGCTTGCCCTTCGACTTCGTGAACGACGGCGGATCGAGAATGATGAGGTCGTATTGCGCACCGGCGGTTTCCTGTTGCTTTAAAAAATCGAAGACGTTCGCTTCGATTGCATTTAGCCGCAGTTCGTTTCGCGCTGCGTTCGCGTGGATCTGCGCGACAGCGTCTGCGCTGATTTCCACCGCGGCAACTTCGCGCGCGCCTGCCTTCGCGCAAGCGAGTGCGAACGCGCCCTGGTTCGCAAAGCAATCGAGCACGCGGCGGCCTTCCGCGCGCGTTGCGACGGCGCGGTAGTTGTCGATCTGGTCGAGATAAAAGCCGGTCTTTTGTCCGTGCAGCGGATCGATTTCAAACTTCAGCCCGAGCAACTCGATTTCGATTTTCGCCGGCTCGCCAAACAAAATGCCCGTGCGCAACTCCAGTCCTTCCGCGCGCCGGATTGGCGCGTCGTTGCGCTCGATGATTGCCGCCGGCGACACGATTTCGCGCAGCGCATCGACGATCAACGAAATGCGCTGGTCCATCGCGAGCGTTAGCGTTTGCAAAACAAGCGTCGAGCCGTAGCGGTCGACGATCACGCCGGGCAATCCGTCGCTCTCGCTCCAGACGAGGCGGCAAGCGTTCAAATCGACGTCACGTCGCTTGCGATAATCCACGGCTTGCGCGATGCGCCTTTTAAAAAAATCGGCGTCGAGCTCCTGCCGCTGGCGCGAGAAACGCCGCGCGACGATCTGCGATTGCGCATTGTAAATCGCGCTGCCGAGCAAATGGTCGCGTCCGTCCTTGAGCGAAACGACTTCGCCATTTTGCGGATTGCCGAACGCTTTTAAAATGTCGCTGGCGTAAACCCAGTCGTGCCCGTGGAGAATGCGTGTGCGTGGTTTGATGACGAGTCCGGCCATGAGGCGCCATTTTGTGCGAAGCGGAAAATCGCGCAAGCGTTCGATGGGGCCATTTGGCGGACACGATTCGATTTTAATATTGAGGCCATTTCCCGGATGGGAATGGCGCGAATCCAAAAGAAAGGAGAACCGAAAAATGAAACGCATGTTATCGACATTGGTTCTGGCGATTGGATTCCTTGCGCCGTTGGCACAAGCGGACACGATTTATTACGACGACGGCCCTTCGGTTCGGCATCACGTTTACCGCGACTATTATGGCCCGACGTATCGCCGCGATGTGCGCGTCTATCGGGCTGAACCCGACGAGCGCTATTACTATCGCGACTACAATCGTCCGCACTACATTCTGCCGCCCGGACCGCATCGGATCATCCAGCACATTTTGTTTGGCGATCCGTGGGAATGATTATGGTGGAAGCCGGTCTTCGGACCGGCTTCGAGGCTTCTTCTGGCGGAGACTCGCGTTAGGAAACGTGAATTGGTTAGGGTGAGTTCGTGTTCAAAGTCCCGCACTTTCCTCTAATCCTTGTTTGTTTAACTGTGTGCGCCTTTTCCGCAGCAGCGCACGACGAGGATGGCGATGAGATTACGGAGCCGATCGCGTTCGGTTTACCCGAGAGCCGCGTGTCGATTTACGAGCGCGGCGACAAGCGAGTCATCGAGTCAAACGACATTCCGAATCATCCAACGGGGCATTTTCCCAATGCCGGGAATCCAAACGCAATTGCGCCCCAGTCGTATCATTTCGAGGTGCCGCTGCATCCGGTGGAGACGTCGACGCTCGCGTCAAAAAAGCACATGTTCGGCGTTGCGGTGAACGGCGTGAAATTCGATCCGTCGACCGCAGAGTTCTGGCGCAACGACCGCTCGTCGATTTGGAACATGGAAGCGATCGTGCGCGGACGCGGGCTTCTCGGTATGGACTCGAGCAATGCGCACGTGCAGCCGAACGGCGCATATCATTACCACGGTGTGCCGCACGGGCTCATCCGGCAATTGCACGGCGAGAACAAAATGTTGCTTATCGGCTGGGCCGCCGATGGCTTCCCGATGTATGGGCCGTTGGCGTATCGCGACGCGAACGACGCGATGAGCGCGATCGTCACGATGAGGCCGTCGTATCGGTTGAAAAGCGGCACGCGTCCGGGCGGCAACGCAGGTCCGGGCGGTCGCTACGACGGCACTTACACGGTCGATTTCGAATACGTCGCGGGCGCGGGTGATCTCGACGAGTGCAACGGACGCCACGGCGTCACGCCGGAATTTCCGAAAGGCACTTACTACTACGTCGTCACCGCAGATTTCCCGTTCGTCCCGCGCAAATGCCGCGGAACGCCCGACCCAAGCTTCGGCCCGCCGGACGATGGGCCGCGCCGATTTGGTCCTCCCGGTGAATTTCCGCCTCCACCGCCACCGCCGCCATTTTTGTAAGCATTCAACGCTCGACGGCGACCGGCTCTGCCAGCGCATCGAGCAGATGCCGCAACACGAGATGCGTCTGCTCGAGATGCGTCTGACCGGCGAGAATCTGCTGCCGTGTTTGAATATAACGCGCGGGTTCGTCCGGGCATTCCTCGGCAAATGCGGCGACCGTCCCTGCGTCCGATTCGAGATGAAATTGGAGCCCGATGATTTTTTCGCCGACGGCAAACGCCTGGTGTTTGCAGCCGTCGCTCTCCGCCAGCGCGACTGCGCCGGGCGGTAAATCGAACGTGTCGCCATGCCAGTGCAGCGCCGTCAGCTCGCGCGGAAACCTCGCCAGCGGCGCGATCACTTTTTTCGACTCGTGAAATCGCACCGGAAACCAGCCGATTTCCAGCTCGGCGTTTTGATACACCTTCGCGCCGAGCACGTCCGCGATCAGCTGCGCGCCAAGGCAAATGCCTAGCAACGGCTTTCCCGTCTCGATGAATTTTTCGATGAACCGCTTCTCGTCGCGCAGCCACGGATAAGCGCGATACTCGTAAACATTCATCGCGCCGCCGAGGATGATCAGCGAGTCCACATCGTCGAGCGCCGGTGTGCTGTCGCCCTTGTAAAAATGCGTCGTCGCAACCGTGTGGCCGCGGTCGTGAATCCAGTTTTCGATCTCCGCGAGTTCTTCAAACGGCGCGTGCTGAAAGCTGTGGATTTTCATGGCAAAGAAGTGATGGCAGGTGCGGTGTCTGTTGCCAAATGCGTTCGGTTTTCGGCCGCGGCGAGCGCGCATCGCAGCTCGTAAATCGCGCAGCCGAGCACGAGAAGCATCGCGAGCGGCTGTTCACCGATTGCATGCACGTGTGTGACGAATGGAAACCATGCGCCGACAAAGCCGACGATCAGAAGCGCGGCTGCGGACCACAGCGTGATGCGGTAAAATCGCGGGCGTGCGCTGCTTTGCAGAAAAAACCAGCCGATCGGCGCCGCGGCGAGCGCGTAGGTGCACGACTCGGTTGAAGGCCCGAGCAGCAGCATCCAGCAACTCGCGAATGAGCAGGTGATGAGGAGCAAATCGTTGCGCGCAATACCGCGCCGCTTTGCGTAAACGCACGCAATCGCAATCGCGGCGGCGCTGGCCATTTGTAAAACAAAATACAGCAACGGGTCCGGGTGCAATCCGGACACATTCAGCACTAGCCGCAGGTCTCGATACGCGGCATCCGGTGGCAAATCGAGCCGGAGATCGTCGCGCAAATACTCGAACCAGCCCGCGAATTGCCGCACGACAAATGGAGGCGATTGCAGGCAGAACGATAGCGCGATGCCGCCTAGCAGCAACGCGATGAATCGCCAGCCGAGCCGCTTCGGATAAAGCGCAACCAACAGCAATGCGGCGGCGAGCGGATACAGCTTTAGAAAAATGGCGAGCACTAGCAGCGCAGCGGAGAACGTCCACATTTCATGCGCAAGTGCGGCAAACGCGCAGAGGATCAGTCCGGTCATCAGCGGATTTGTCTGGCCGTTGTTCAGACTCGGCACAACCAGCGGCAGTGCGATCAAAAACAAGATCGACATCGCATTTGCGCCGATGCGCGGCAGCAGAGTTCGCGAGCACCAGCGCAGTCCGATCGCAAACACGCCGACATTGATGAGCCGCCACAAAATCGCGCCGAGCCGATCGGACAGGTATGTGAACGGCGTAAAACCTACGGCAAACAACGGGCTGTAGCGGAATTTCAGGTTGTCCGGTGTGTAGAGGTCCTGCCCCGCCAGCCAACGATGCGCCGCGAGCATATACGGCGGATAAACACTGTGCTTTTCCGCGCCCTGCACGAGCACGCGAATCGCGACGACGGCAAATGCGATGAGCCATGCTCCGAACGCGATTTTCGGCAGATCGAATCGTTGCAGCACCCGCTTCGTCTCGTTCACGCGCGCATCTTAAAAATATTCGCCGAAACCAATGACGCGGATATTCGCCTCATTGAGATTCTCGCGCAGGCGCGCACTCGTGAGCGCCGCCAGCTCGTCGCGGAAATTGTAGCCCCAGCGACGCACCGACTCGGTGACCGGCTCCGCGCTCGGATGACAGCAGATTTCCGTCACGCCCGGACGCAGCGCGCGAATCGTCGCGCTGAGATTTCGCAGATTCCAACGACCAGCATGCATCACGCCGAAAAAGTGATCGGCGGTGCGCACCGTCGAGCGCGAGAGCTGCCGGCGTGACACGCGAAACGCGCTGCCGAGCGCGATACGCTGCAGTGTGCGTGCGATGCGTTTCGTGAAAAAAACCGGCCGCTCGAGCGGGCTGCGCACAGCGCGGATGCCGTGTTCCTCCGCAATACGGAGCACGATTTCGAAGACGCCGGGCAGCGCGTGCAAATGCTGGTGACTGTCGAGATGACTGATGCGAAGCCCGCGCGCGAGCGCCTTCGCGAGTTGTGCGCGAAATTCCATTTCGATTTCCCGCAGCGAAATTTTCCCGCGCACATAACGTCGCAAAAACGCGGCGTAGTTCGTAGGAAAACGTGCGTCGTTTTCCACGAGAGATAACACATCATCCCCGCCACAGACAGGCCGGCCATCGCACAATGCGAAATGCAGCCCGAGATCGAGCGATGGATTGTGCAACGCGTAATCCGCTGCTTCATCGAACGCTTCACCGGTCACGATGAGACTCGCAGATCGCACGACGCCCTCGCGATGACAGGCGATCACGCCTGCGTTGATGCTGCTGCAAAGGCCGAAATCATCGGCGTTAAAGATTACATAACGCTGCGTCGTGTCGGGCTTGCACCAGCGCTCACGGCGATAGCGGATCAGATCGCGCAGCAACGGCGGAATCGCGCGAGGCCCGCCGATCGTCGATTTGCCGGCCTGGCGCACTTGATAGCGAAAGCCTGTCTCGCGAATTTTGTAGTCGAGTCGCTGCGCTTCGAGCAGCAGTTCGGCGTCGATGAACGAGCTGTTAGATTGCAACGGCGCGCGTGCGAGTTCTCGACGGAAAAGTTTGAAGGCGAAATTTGCATCGCGCACGCGCAGGTCAAAAACGCGTCGCAGCAGTTCGTTGTAAGCCCACGATTGCATGTCACGATAAACGCCCTCGGCGCGTCCGATGCGATAGCCGACGAGCATGTCGAGCGGCTCGCGCACATTGCGCAGAACGCGCTCCACGTCGGCAAACGACACGGGGAAATCCGAGTCCATGTAGAGCACGTAGTCGAGGCTCGCCGCGGCGAAACCGGTCTTCAGCGCACCGCCGAGCTTTTGATTTTCCTTGTGGTGGAGCACGCGCAGCCGCGGGATTTCCGCGCGCATTTTTTCCACGACTTCGCCGCTCCCGTCGCTGCTGCAATCGTTAACGACGACAATTTCGTAATCATCGAGCGGGATTGATTCCGCCATTGCGCGCGTCGTGCGGAGGAGCTTCTCGATGTTTCCGAGTTCATTGAACATCGGATAAACGAACGAAATTTTCATGCTGCAACCTCCAGCGCGGGGGCCGGCGCTATTGCAAATGCTGCAGCGCGTTTTCGCAAAACGACAAGCGCGGCGATCCAGAGAGCGAGGGTGGCGACGAGGGGCACGCCGAATTCTTTCGCCCATGCGAATGCAGGCAAGGTCGAAATGAGGTGCAGCGCAAAATGTGCGACGAACAACGTGGCAAGTCCGGCGCCGATTTCGCCGCAGCGCTCCCATGCTTCCGCAGCCAGAGCGGAGACGAGCGGCAGTGCGAAAATGAAGTAATGACCGTGGCAAACAGGACTGATCGGCAGCATCAGCACCATGAGCGCGCCGAGTAAAATCGCTTCCCCGAGCACGTCACCACGCGTGCTTTTTGCAGCCCAAAATGTCATCGCTGTCAGCATCGCAGCGATGAACCAATGCGTGGCTCGTTCCCACGGAAGCGCATCCTGCGGACGCGTGTCGGCATTCGGAAAAGAGATGGCGTGCAATACGCTGACAAACGACTCCGAGTCGGTCGCTGTCGCGGTCGTGAGTTCGTCCGCGCGCGAGCGATCTTCGCCAATGCCAAGGCCGGGGAGGAGGGTCACCTGCGCGTAATGCTGCAACTGCGCCATCGTTTTCACGCTGCCAAGCGCAAGCGACGGAATGACGAGCAGACCCAGAATGACGCCCGCGACGCATCCGCCGATGAAACGAAAATCGCGGCGATAAACCGGATACAGGATTAAAAATGCGGGCCAGATTTTGATGCAGATTGCGCCGGCGAGACAGCCGCCTGCAAGTGCGCGACGACCGCTCAAAAGGAGCGCGATCATTCCGCAGAATAGGACCAGCACAAGTGTGTTGCACTGCCCGCGCGAAAGCGTGCGGCCAACGGAAATTAAACAAACGGCGACTGGCAGAAATCGCATCAGCCACCATTGCCGGCCATGGCGCCGGCTGCGCAATCGCGGCACCGCGCGCTCGAACGCCGACGCCAGCCAGTGCGCCGCGACCGCGAGAAACGCGATGCTCAGCGCATACCAGATCGCGACCGAAATTTCATACGGCAAAAATCCCTTGCGGTCCGCGCCAGGCGGCGGATTCGCCAGAGGCGTGAGCAGCAGCGCGAAGAGCGGCGGGTAATTGTAGTGCCAGCCATTCGTGTCGGTGATTTCGTAGATGTCGCTGCCGGTGCGGATCGCCCACGCCGCGCGAAAAAAATCGTCCGCATCCGTCATTCGCCGGTGGAGAAAAGCCGAGCGCATTTCGACAATCGCGCCAAAGACGAGCACCAGCGCGCCTAAAACCCAGAGCGCAGCCTGCGCATTTTTTGGAAGCGGATCGTCCGGCCGGAACGGAATCGTCACGCGGAAGTGATATGGCCCGCAAAGCCGTGCCACAAGCCGATTACGCGCTTTTTAGCGCAGCGCGAAGTTGTGCAAAGCGCGATTTCGCGGTGTCCTCCTGGACCGGTGTGTTCATCAGTTTCACGAAGTCGACGTGCTCGATGAGTTCCGGCGCGAGTTCCTTGATGAATGAGCTGGGATGGCCCGGCGCGGCACTGCCGAATTTCATCCGCGTGCGGCACCAGCTCATGGTCAGCGTGCTCATGGCGCGTGTGATGCCGACGTATAACAAGCGGCGCTCCTCGTCGACGGTGCCCTCGATCTTTGAGCGCGAATGCGGCAGCAAATCCTCCTCGAGTCCGATCAAATAAACGTGCGGAAACTCGAGCCCTTTCGCGGCGTGCAGCGTGATGAGCGTGACGCCGTGCTGGTCGTCCTCCTTGTCTTTTTCACGGTCTTGATCGAGCGAGACTTCGTCGAGAAAACCTTGCAGTCCGCCGCTTGAGCGCTGCTGGTATTGCGCGAGATCGTTGAAAATGTTCTGCACGTTATTTTCGCGATCGAGTGCTTCGTCGGGGGATTTGCACGTGCGCTTCAAGTCATCGAGATACGTTGTTTTCGTGATCAGTTCGCGGAGGATTTCCGCGTGATCCGTAAGCGGCGTGTGGATGCGTGTTTCAAAGGAATCGAGCATCCCGGCGAACTCGGAAATCGCCGTTCGCGCGCGCACGGAGAGCGTTTCGAGAAAATCCGGCGATTGCAGCGATTTAAACAAGCTGCACTTTGCATGAACGCTGTGTTCAAGCGCCCGCTCGACGACTGCCGGCCCGATGCCGCGTGCGGGTGTGTTGATGATTCGCAGCAGGCTGACGTCGTCATCTGCATTGAGCAGGCACGTCGCGTAAGCGAGCACGTCCTTGATTTCGCGCCGGTCGAAGAAGCTTTTTCCGCCGACGAGGCGATACGGAATGTGCAGCCGGCGCAGGTTCTCCTCGATCAGCCGCGACTGCGCATTCATGCGATAAAGCACCGCGAAATTTTTCCACACGACGTTTTCTGCGAAGTTGCGGCGCTGGATGTCCTCGGCGACAAACTTTGCCTCCTCGCGATCGTCCGGCATCTGGACCACGCGCACGTTTTCGCCCGATGCATGCGCACTCCAGAGCTGCTTCGCGCGACGGCGGGGATTGTTTTTGATAAGCGAATTCGCGGTGCCGAGAATTGCGTTCGTGCTGCGGTAGTTTTGTTCCAGTTTAACAACCGTCGGATTGGGAAAATGGTGCTCGAATTCCAGAATGTTCGACACTTCCGCGCCGCGCCAGCCGTAGATCGATTGATCGTCGTCGCCGACGACCGCGACGTTTTTGTGTGCGTCCGCGATCAAACTGACCAGCTCGAGCTGTAACCGGTTTGTGTCCTGAAATTCGTCGACCATGAGGTAGCGAAAACGCTCCTGCCATTTCGCGCGCACTTCGTTGTGCTCGGCGAGCAGCTTCACCGTGAGCAAAAGCAGATCGTCGAAATCGACGGCGTTGAGATTTTTTAGTTCCACCTGGTAGCGCGTGAAAACCGCAGAGATCAGCGTCTGGTCGTCTTTTGGCGCGGACCAGCCGTTGTTTTTCGCTTTGCTGATCAAGTTTTTTGCGAGATGCGGATCGATTTTTTCGTCGCGCGCAGCGGTGCGTGTGATGATCTTTTTGATCAAGCCGAGCTGGTCCGACTCGTCGTATATGCTGAAGTTGTTTTTGTAGCCGAGCCGGTCGATGCCGCCGCGCAGGATGCGCACGCAGAGCGCGTGAAATGTGGACATCGTCACGCGCTTGACCTGCTCCTTCTCCACCATCGTTGCGAGCCGCTCGCGCATTTCATTTGCCGCTTTGTTTGTAAAAGTCACCGCGAGGATGTGCTCCGGCGCGACGCCTTGCGCGATCAGGTAAGCGACACGCGCCGTGATGACGCGCGTTTTGCCCGTGCCCGCGCCCGCGAGAATCAGCAGCGGGCCATCGATCGTGCGCACGGCTTTTTCCTGTTCGGGATTGAGGTCGAAAAGTCGGAACCGCATGCGAGGCGGCAGAAACTGCATCGCTCCACGCGCAATCGCGAGATTAAAAAATCGCGCAATTTTACAGCGCGCTATTGACATCGCGACGCTTGACGCAAGGTGAAGCGTGCTGAAGGATTTCGGCGTGTCCGAATCAACTCGCGCAACCCCCGGCGCTCGTTTTCGCGCCGCACTCGCAGCGGAGAAGCCGCTACAAATCGCCGGCACAATCAACGCGTTTTCGGCCTTGCTCGCAGAGCGCGCGGGCTTTCGCGCGATCTATCTTTCCGGAGCCGGTGTGGCGAATGCGTCGCGCGGTTTGCCCGATCTCGGAATGACGACACTCGACGATGTGGCGACGGATGTTGGACGAATCTCCAATGCGACAAAAGTGCCGCTGCTCGTTGATGCGGACACGGCCTGGAACGATCCGGTGAAAACCGTGCAAACGCTGATCAGTGCAGGCGCGGCGGGCATTCACATCGAGGATCAAGTGGATGCAAAACGCTGCGGCCACAGGCCAAATAAACAGCTCGTTTCGCCAGAGGAAATGACTAACCGAATCGCGGCGGCAGTCGGCGCAAAAACCGATCCGAACTTTGTCGTGATGGCGCGAACCGACGCGCTCGCTGTGGAAGGTCTCGATGCGGCGATTGCGCGAGCGCGGCAATATTGCGAGGCCGGCGCGGAGATGATTTTTGCGGAAGCATGCACGACGCTCGCGGAATTCGAAACGTTCACGCGTGCGGTCGGCGTTCCCATCTTGGCGAACATTACCGAATTCGGAAAAACGCCGCTTTTCACAATCGATGAACTCCGCGGCACCGGCGTGGCGATGGTGCTGTATCCACTTTCCGCATTTCGCGCGATGAGCGCTGCTGCGCTCGATGTGTATTGCACGATTCGCGCGGACGGCACACAGCGCGCGGTCGTCGATCGCATGCAAACACGCGCGGAGCTTTATGAAATTCTCGACTACCACAAATACGAGCAGCAGCTCGATGAAGGGCAAAAATTATGAGTGAACCGAAGAAGAAAATCGCGCTGTCGGGAGTCGTCGCGGGACAGACTGCGGTGAGCACCGTCGGCAAGGAAGGTGTCGGCCTGACGTATCGCGGCTATTCGATCGAAGATCTCGCGGAGCACGCCACGTTTGAGGAAGTCGCGTGGCTCGTGCTTTACGGGGAATTGCCGAACCAAAAGCAGCTCGACAGCTTTCGTAAAAAACTCACCGGCCTGCGCGGTTTGCCGCCGGTGCTTTGCGAAATTCTCGAGCGCGTGCCTGCCGATGCGCATCCGATGGATGTTTTGCGCACCGGCTGTTCCGCGCTCGGGACGATCGAACAGGAAAACGAATCGCGCGATGCGGAAGCGATCGCGCACCGGCTGATCGCGGCGTTTCCGTCGATGCTGCTTTACTGGCATCACTTTCATCGCAGCGGCAAACGGATCGAGACGCAGACGGACGCGCAGGGTGTCGGCGCGCATTTTTTGCAACTGCTCCACGACCGTCCGCCGAGCTCGCTGCAGGCGCGCGCGATGGATGTGTCGCTGATTTTATACGCTGAACATGAGTTTAACGCTTCGACATTTACCTGTCGCGTGGTCGCGGGAACACGCGCCGACTTTTATTCCGCAGTCACCGGCGGAATCGGCGCGTTGCGCGGCCCGCTGCATGGCGGCGCGAATGAGGCATCGATGGAATTGATCGAGCAATTTTCCACGGCCGACGAAGCGGAAGCGGGCTTGATGAAAATGCTCGATGAAAAACGCACCGTGATGGGTTTCGGCCATCCGGTTTATCGCGAGTGCGACCCGCGTTCGCCGATCATCAAATCATGGTCGCGCAAACTTTCGAATGATCATCCCGAGTCGCGCATTTTCGCCATCTCAGAGCGCATCGAGCAGGTGATGCTGCGCGAGAAAAAGCTTTTTCCGAATTTGGATTTTTTCAGCGCGAGCGCGTATCGCTTTCTCGGAATTCCGACGGCGATGTTCACGCCGATTTTTGTTTTTGCGCGCATCTCCGGCTGGTCCGCTCACATCATGGAGCAGCGCGCGAACAACCGCCTGATCAGGCCGACAGCGGAATACATCGGTGCGGAGCCGCGCGCGTTTTTGCCCATGGAAAAGCGTTCATGAGCACGCGGCTCAGCAACGTCCCTCCCGATCCCGATCCGCTGCTCGTCGAGATCGCCGATTACGTTTACGATTTCCAAATCGCGAGTGACGAAGCATTCGATACCGCGCGCTATTGTTTAATGGACACGCTCGGCTGCGGCATTCTCGCGCTGAGTTATCCGGCTTGCGTGAAGATGCTCGGGCCGATTGTGCCGGGTGCGGTTTTGGAGAATGGCGCGCGAGTTCCGGGAACCAACTTCGCACTCGAGCCTGTCAACGCCGCGTTTAATATCGGTTGCGCGATTCGCTGGCTCGATTTCAACGACACATGGCTCGCAGCGGAGTGGGGGCATCCCTCGGACAATCTCGGCGCAATCCTCGCCGTCGCTGACTTTTTGAGCAGGCAAGGTGCATCTTTAAAAATGCGCGACGTGCTGACGGCGATGATCAAGGCGCACGAAATCCAGGGCGTGCTCGCGTTGGAAAATTCTTTCAATCGCGTCGGACTTGATCACGTGCTGCTCGTGCGCGTCGCGTCGACCGCCGTCGCGACCGCGCTGCTGGGCGGCACACGCGAACAAATTGTGAATGCGATTTCCAACGCGTGGATCGACGGCGGTGCGTTGCGCACATATCGGCATGCGCCGAATACCGGCTCGCGAAAATCGTGGGCGGCGGGAGACGCGACGGGCCGCGCGGTATGGCACGCTCTGATGGCATTACGCGGCGAAATGGGCTACCCCGGCGCGATCTCGACGCCGACGTGGGGATTTAGTGACGCGCTGTTTCGCCGTCAGTTGATCTCCCTCGGGCGCCCGCTCGGCAGTTACGTGATGGAACACGTGTTGTTTAAAATTGCGTTTCCAGCAGAGTTCCACGCGCAAACGGCGGTTGAGGCGGCAATCGGCTTGCATCCGCAGGTGCGCGCGCGGCTCGACGAAATCGAACGCGTGGAAATCACGACACACGAATCCGCGATTCGGATCATCGACAAAACCGGCCCGCTGAATAATCCAGCTGACCGCGATCACTGCCTGCAATACATGACGGCGATCGGTCTCATTTTTGGAAAATTGACCGCCGATCATTACGAGGACGAAGTCGCCGCAAACCCGCTTATCGACATGCTTCGCGAGAAAATGGTTGTTCGCGAAAATCCACAATATTCCGACGATTATCTCGATCCCAAAAAGCGTTCCATCGCAAATGCCGTGCAGGTTTTTTTCCGCGATGGCAGCGCGACGGAACGCGTCGAAGTGAACTATCCAATCGGCCATCGCCGCCGTCGCGCGGAAGGCATTCCGCTGCTCGTGAAAAAATTCGAAGAGAATCTGGCGACGCGATTTTCACCTGATGCAGTCGAGCGCATTACTCGCGTTTGTTACGACCACAGCCGGCTCGAAGCGATGCCGGTTTCGCAATTCGTCGATCTTTTCGTCTGCGACTAAAAATGCGTCGGCTCGCGCTGTAAAAACCGACCGCGGCCAACTTCGCCGACAAACTTTCCGTCTCGCGCGGCGACTTTTCCACGCACCGTGACGACGCTCGGCCGGCCTGCGATTTCCATCCCTTCAAACGAATTGTAATCGAGATTCATCAGCTGCGTTTTCGCGCTGATCACGCCGCGATAATTTGGATCGTAAACGACGAGATCGGCGTCGCTGCCCGGCTGGATGGCGCCTTTGCGCGGGAACAAGCCGAACAGTTTCGCCGCATTTGTGCTCGCCGTCTCGACGAAGCGATGCAAATCGATGCGGCCGCTTTTTACCCCATGCGTGAAATACAAATTCACGCGATCCTCGAGCGACGGGATGCCGTTCGGGATTCTTGTAAAATCGCCGCGTCCCATCTGCTTCTGCGCAAAATCGAACGGCGCGTGATCGGTCGCCAGCGTGCTCGCGAAGCCCTTCGCCAGAGCGTTCCAGAGCACGTCGTGATTTGACGCATCGCGCAGCGGCGGTGACATCACATTCTTCGCGCCCTCGAAATCGGCCTCGGCGCTCGTGCGATCGAGCAGCAGATATTGGATCAGCGTTTCGACCCAGACTTTCACGCCGCGCGCGGAGCCGTGCATCGCTTCCTGCAATGCCTCGGCACAGCTCAGGTGGACGATGTAAACATGTGCGCCGGTCATTTCGGCGAACGTCATCAGATGATGCACGCCCTCGGCTTCGACGGCGGGCGGACGGCTCCAGTAGTGCCAGGCAGGGCCCGTTTTTCCTTCCGCGAGCAGTTTGCGCTGAAGCTCCAAAACCAAATCTGCGTTCTCGCAATGCGCCGTGGTGATCACGCCGAGCCGCTTTGCGAGAGTCAGCGTTTTGTATAACTCCTCGTCGGTCACACCGAACGCGCCTTTGTAAGCCAGGAACACTTTGAAGCTCGCGACCCCGCGCCGGACGATTTCCTCGAAATCGCCCTGCGCTTCATCGTCGTAACGCGTCACGCCCATGTGAAACGTGAAGTCGCACGCGCTCGCGCCCTGCGCTTTTCCGAGCCAGAGCTCGAATGCCTCGAGCGGCTTGTCGCCGCGCGCCGGGCAGATCATCTCGATGAAAGTCGTCGTGCCGCCGACGAGTGCAGCCTTGCTAGCCGTCTCGTGCGTGTCCTTCGCATACGTCCCCATGAACGGCAGATAAATATGCACATGCGGGTCGATGAAACCCGGAAACACATATTTTCCGCTGGCATCGATCACCTCACAGTCAGGCGGCGCGGCGATGTCGCGGTCAATGCGCGTGATCGTTTCGTCTTCGCAGAAAATATCCGCGACGTAGCGCGCGTCCGCGGTGACGATCTCGCCGTTTTTGATGAGAAGCGACATGGTCGCTACGGATTAAACCCGCGTAAAGAGAGCCGTGTGCGTCTGCCCGCGCTTTCCGTTTTCCTCGCCGGTGCAGGTGCTCTGGATTTTGTTTTTGCCGACGAAATGCAGCGTCGTCGAGTGCATGTTCATCTTTGTCGTCTTGATGTTGTCGCCGCCGGCGAAATCAAACACGAGCGTGTCGGCGGTGCTCTTTTTCAAATTGAGTTTCATGCGCGGTTGATTGCCGAGCATGCAGTAATGCGTCATCGCGAGCGTTTTTCCCGTGGGATAATAAACCGACACCATTTCCATCGGCGTGTTTGCGAAGCAGGTTTCCAGCACCGCGCTGCCGCCGGCAATGACGCGATAGTTCACATCGCATCGTTTGCCCATCATCTTCGGCCCCTGCCAGTCGCCGCTCAGCGACTTCATCCGCGCGAACGCGGTTTTTGAATCGATCTCGGCGTGCGCGGAAAAAGCGAGCGCGATAGTTGCAGCAATGACGGAACGGATAAGGGTGGGAACAAGTTTCATGTGCTGAGCAAACTCAACTGCGCCCCGCATTGTCAAGCGCGGCAGCCTTGTGAAAACCATCGCTCGCGCTATAACCGAGCGCGATGGCGACTACCGAAACTCCCGCTCGAAAAAAATTCACGCCGCTCGACGAACTCGAGCACAAGCAAGTTTCGGAAAAGGAATATCGCGAAAAACTAAAAGAGCAGCAGATCAAGCTGCTCCGCTTTCAGCGCATACTTGGCGAGACGAAGACGTCGGTGGTTATTGTCGTCGAAGGCCCGGACGCTGCGGGAAAAGGCGGCGCGATCAAGCGCCTCGTCGAGCGGCTCGATCCGCGAATGGTGCGCGTTTATTCCGTCATCAAACCGACCGCCGAGGAATATCGCCATCATTACATGTGGCGTTTTTGGAATAAGCTGCCGGCCTGCGGCGAGATCGCGATCTTCGACCGCTCATGGTATGGCCGCGTGCTCGTTGAGCGCGTCGAAGGCTTCGCGACCGAGGACGAATGGAAGCGTGCTTATCGCGAGATCAATGAACTCGAGCGGACGCTGATGGACGACAACACGGTGCTCATCAAGTTCTACCTTCACATCACAAAAGATGAGCAGCTCGCGCGCTTCAAAAGCCGCCAGGGCGATCCGCTCAAGCATTGGAAAATCAGCGAGGAAGACTGGCGCAATCGTAAAAAATGGAACCAGCACAATGCAGCCGCGATGGAAATGTTTGAGCGCACATCGAATGATCGCGCGCCGTGGCACATCATCGGCGCCAATTACAAATGGTATGCGCGATTGAAAGTCGTTAAGACAGTCGTGAAGGCGTTGGAGAAAGCGGAAATCGAGTGAATGATTCAATGAGCAATTACTAAATGACGAATGTTCAAAGCAGCCGCATATGTCGATGAAAGCGCTCAGTCGTTGGTTATTCGTCATCAGTTATTCATTGCTCTTGCTCTCCGGCTGCGAGCAAGCCTTCCAGCGGCCATCGGTGCGCGCTTTTGATCAAGCCGAGAAAAACGAAAAGGAAGGCGACTACCACGCCGCCGTGCAGTTCTACGAAGCAGCCATCGATGGCACTCCGAAAAGCGCAGACGTCCATTACCGGCTCGCACTGATTTACGATGACAAACTCGGCAATCCGCTCGCCGCGACGCATCACTTCCAGCGTTACCTCGAGATGTCGCCGCACGGCGCGCACGCAAAGGACGCGCGCGAGTTCATCAAGCAGGACGAGCTAAAAATCATCACGACCTTGTCGAAGGGTGCGTTCATGACGCAGGACGACGCCGCGCGATTAAAAAACGATAACCTGGAGTTGCGCCGGCAACTCACGGAAATCCGCGCGCAACGCACCGCACCTGCTCTGGCGGCAACCGGCAGTCCGGTGCAAAAACCGATTCCGCCCGGCGCGCGCACTTACACCGTGCAGTCCGGCGATACGCTCGCATCCATCTCGCGCAAACACTTCAAGACCGCCGCGCGCTGGAAAGACATCCAGGACGCAAACTTCAACGTGCTCTCCGGCACGGTGAAGCTCAAACCGGGAATGACGCTGATCATTCCTGGTAAATAGCGAAACGTTTAAAGTCGCATCTGTTGCGCAATGGGAATCCGCCAGACGCGATGCGGCTCGGCAAAGCCGTGAAAGTTTACCTCCGACGGCTCGGGCGCGGCGGCGATGTGTTTTGCAAAATCGCTGAACTCGGGCCGATGAAACAGCTCGTCGGAAATCGTCAGGTCACCGCCTTGGCAGCACGCGACCATTCGCGCGGCGAGATTGATCGTGGTGCCGAAAAAATCGAGGCGACCGTTGGCGTTGACTGCGAGACAGGGGCCGACGTGCAGGCTCGACTTTAGCGCGGGCGGCCTGCCGAGGCGCGGATCGGCGGCGGGCAATTTCTCGTGCATCTGGCGCACGGCTGCGAAGGCTTCGTCGACGCGGCTGAACGCTGCCATGACGGCGTCGCCGATGGTTTTTACGACCGTGCCGTGATTGGCGCGGATCGCATCGAGCAGCACGGCAAAATGATTTCGCACCAGCACGTAGGCGGGCGCATCGCCGATGGTGCGATAGAGTGCGGTCGAGCCGAGCAGATCCGTGAACAGAACAACCTGCGAACCGACGGTGACCTCCTCATTCGGCGAAATGACTTCGCTTGCAAACAGGTCGCGAAATTCCTGCCAGTTCGTCACGCGCGCGGCGGTGAGAATATCGTCGTCCCACGCGAGTTGCTCGAGGCTGACGAGAACTGGAAACGCGTTCGGGTTTGAAATATTGGTGCCGTTTTTTAAATCCGCAGCAGGTTTAAAAACAAAGCCATCCTGTTGGCAAATAATCGACTGTGCACTTGATAGCTCGGATAATTCCAGCGTCGTCGGCTTCTTCACCTGCGGCGAACGCAGTCGCACCGGCCGCGCAACTGCCGGCCATTTCCACGCGCGTTCCTCGTGCGCTTCGAGCAAAAGCTGGGTGATGACGTGCGGCTTTCCACCCGGACCCGCGAGGCAAAATGTCTGCTGTTCGCGCGGTCGCAGCGCGGGGTTGACGGCGAACTTCAGCTCGACCGATTTGTCGAATTCCGCATCGAACTCAATCTGACAGACGTCGCAATGTGCGGTGCGTTTGAGCTGGCCGAGCGAGCTGGCCAATGGCGCGCGCGACGAGCGGCATGCCGGACAGAGCACCTCCCAGCTTAGGTCGAGCAGCCCGGCGCGTGTCGCGTGCAGAAACAGGCGCAGTGTCGCCCAACGGTCGACGCTCCATTTTCGCGCGACGGCGAAAGGCCGCAGATGCGCCAGTTCCACGTCCGGCGAGTCTCGCAGCAGGCTTTCCAGCAGATCGATCATCGCCGCCGGCAACGATGCATCGCGCAATTTCGCGATACCGGTTTGCAACGTCGCTTCATTGACCGGATGCACTGGAAGCCTTGGCAAAGCGACCGCGCTTTGGCCGCGCAAAAATTTCTCCACGTGCGCAACGATTCGCGCCATGTCGCGCTTTGCTTTTGATGCGAGCAAAAAGTCTGCGGCGAGCTTGCCCGTGATCCCGCGCGGCTCCATTTCCGAACAAGCCACGATCCGTGTCCCGCCATTGTGTTCGCGCAATTCCAGCCCCAGTCGCACCTCTGTGAATGGTCCCGATTCGAAGACACGGCGCACGCGATAAAACTCCGGCTCGCACCATTCGAAGGGCAGCTCCCGCCAGCGCATCTTCATTCCAAACATCCGCGCCTGCGCAGTGATCTCGCTTCCGCCCTCTGCGCGCGGCGCGATGTCGTAGTCCACCGGCGGCAATCCCATCGAGCGATTGATCCAGTCCGTCCGGCTCAATACCGGCCACACCGCTTCGCGCGGAAACGCAATGTCGTGCTGGCTTTCGACGCGGATCACGAGGCGATGTTGGAACGTGATGCAGGCGGATTCAAGCCGCGCGACTCACGACTTTCGCGCAAAGTAAACTTTAGTGACTCGCAGGCGGAAGGTCCGTGCCTTCGGTGGTCTGGATAACGCGCTTCATTGTGCCGTCGGGATTGCAATAGAGATAATCCACGCAAACCGAGCGCCGGAAGCTGCTGCCTCCGCCAAGTTTGGTCGAGTGCTGCATCGCGCCGTTGTGATAGATGAAATAGTCCGCACCTTTGAAGCTGATGATCCCTTGGTGAATGGTATTGCTGTTCCCCGCGCATTCGGAAACCAGCCCGCGATAAGTCCACGGCCCGGTTATTTTTTGCGCGGTGGAATAAGCGATCTTTTCCGGAAAGCCGGTCGCATAGCTGAGGTAGTAAATGCCATTGCGCTTATGCAACCAGCGGGATCGCGCCGGACGGCAACTGCGCAGTAGAGTTTCCGTGCGGTTCATGCCATTCTATCCCGATGAAAAGAACGGTTGTGCTTTTGCTTGCGATCGGCGCATTGCTTTCCTGCTTCGTCCTCGCGCAAAAAACCGAAAACCCGAAGAACTCTATGTCCACGATCAAAGTCCGCATCATCGGCCCTGACGGGCAGCTCACCGAACCAGTCGATTCGCCGCGCGTGGTGAAAAGCAACGACGAGTGGAAAAAGCAGCTCACGCCGGAGCAATACCGCATCGCGCGCGGGAAGGGGACCGAGCCGGCATTTTGCGGCGTCTTTTACGATAATCACCGCGAGGGCATCTACCACTGCATCTGCTGCGGATTGCCGCTGTTTGCCTCTGGCGCGAAATTCGATTCCGGCACCGGCTGGCCGAGTTTCTTCCAGCCCGTAGCGAAGGAAAATGTGATCACGCATGCGGACCACAGCTATGGAATGACCCGCACCGAGATCCTCTGCGCGCGTTGCGATGCGCACCTCGGGCATGTCTTTGAAGATGGCCCGCCTCCCACCGGCCTCCGTTTTTGCCTCAACTCGGCGTCTCTGACCTTTGTCGATAAGGGCAAGGAAGTTCCCGAGAAGCGCTAGCGCCGCTCTCCGCATCCCCCCGATGCGGTCCTCCTTCAATTCCCAGACAGCCGCGCGCGCGCCGCGGTTCGTTTCCAGTTTCACTATGAAACATAAGATCCTTACGACTTCGATCGCCGCGCTCTGTGTCGCGACGGCGGGCGCTTTCGCGCAAAGCGACATGCAGGGTGAGACCACCGGCACCGCCGGCGGCGGAACCGCGACCGGCACGACCGGCGGCGGCACCGACTCATCCATCACCAGCGGCGACACCTCCACCACAAACATGGGCGGCGGAAACACCAACTCTGCCCTCGGCGCAACGCCGAGCACGAGCGACACAACCGGTGCGGGTGCATCCGGTGCGGGAATGACCGGCGGGGCAGGCACTGCGGGCACAACCGGCACCACCGGCGGTTTGACTTCCGGCACCACTTCGACCACCGGCACCAGCAGCGAAGGCCACAAAGGTCACAAAAAACACAAAGGCGGCAAATCCGATAAATCCAGCGGTGGTGCAAAGACAACCGACTAGGTTTTGTTGCTGCTTTGAGATCAATCGGTGGCGCTCAGCGCGGAGCGCCACCAACTCGCTATCTTTAGACTAAATATCCAAGCAGGCGAACGCCCCTTATTTCCCCTGTAGATCACGATCCATGGCCGCCCCATCGAAGGGGATGACGATGACTTTGCTGCCGTGGCCGTCGTTGCCGTTTTCCTGCTCCTTCTGCACGTCAATCACGGCCAGAGTGACGGCGGCAACGTGGCCATTTTCGATATAGACGCTCGGGCGCTCAAGTTTGGCCCAGTGATTTACAGTGCCGTTGGTGTAGCGAATGAAGTCCACCGTGGGATCATAGGCGAGGCCTCGGAAGATCCAGTTACTAATGCCATCCTTGGAGGTGAGATGGTAGGCTTTGCGATCACTCCAGTTGTTGACAGTGATGTGATACAAGCCGCCACTGAACCAAAGAACAGGATCTTCAAGATGTCGCAGTTCGTGTTGCGGCATGTCCTTAATCGTTGGATAAATGCTCGGGCCTTGTGCCACGTAAGGGCCGAGCACGTCCTTGTCGCTTATCCAGACTACTCCGCGACGCCCGAACATCTCGTAGCGTCCGTCCGGTCGCGCCAGGATGATCTCATTGGAGGCACGCCATTTTGGGTCGCCCTCCACCGTGATGTTACCTAGGAGTTCCCAGGGGCCGTCGAGAGATTTGGAAACAAAGACCATGCCTGGGCGCGTCTCGCTGATGACGATGGCATAGCGGCCGTCGGGCAGTTGCAGTGCGGTGACGTTATGGCCCTTGCCACCTTCATTGCCCGGCCAGCAAAGCCCTTTGTCCAGATAAGGCCCGATGAGTTTGTCACTCACGGCGTGGACAGCCTTTGACTGTCCCCACCCGCTGTGTCCGCGCGACTGTTCCCAGCGGCTCGCGAACATATGATATTTGCCATCCGGCGCTTTGATGATTTTACCGTCCCAGTAGTTCCATTGCTTCATGGTCTCGTCTTCGAGGCCATTCTTCGGATCGCGCGGCCCCACCGTCGCCGCGCCCCAGACATCCTTCGTCAAGCTGCCGTTGATAGGCATTGGCAGAAAGAAATCGATGAATGTTTTGGCCGGCCTGGCGTCCTCGCCGTGGCTGTTAGCAACGCCTGCCAGCAAAGTGGTAGCCATAAGCATGAGATTCAACGAACGAAGTGAGGAATTCAGAGACATGATTTCTAGTTAAATAGCTTATTGCCTCGTAGCCCGCAATCTTCCGTGCGCGTGAATGTCGCCCAAGGAGCGTCATGTTAGGCCTCATCGAGGGTTCTTCTGGAGAGTCTTCCAAAATAAGATCAAAAGTTCCTTTGTTGCGGAGGAATCGCGGTGCTCGCCAAGATCAGCTAGTAAAGGTGATTTCGGATTGTCTAGGTCGAAAGCCATCCGAAGAAGGTTTCCCAAGGCTCCATTAAGAGCGTCCAACTCCTCAAGCCGCATCTCACCGATGTCACTTGAAAGAATCTTCTTCAGTGCATCGATTGCTTCTTTCTTGGTTTGCGGAACGGGCGATGCCGATTCAAAGCGCTTCTCCCAATCGGGCAGTTTCTTGAAAACCATTTGCTGCCCAGTGCCGAGAAGTGTAACCGATCCCTGCTCTCGCTTGATCTGGATGCCCTCTTGCAGCTTCGGCAACGGTGGCATATCTCTACGCACACCGGCAACTAACATGGTCAAAGTGGCGGAGCCGTCTGAATGCAGAATCAGGCGCGACGGAAATACATCGCCGCTGTGAAGTGCCTTCTCATCTGGCAGACAAATCCATGCTGACGAATTATCTTCCGATCTGCTCGCGCTGCAAAATCCGCAAAACAAAATGAGAGCGACGGGTAGTTTCATGGTGCTCTGAGGCCTAACCTATATTAGGCGAAGGTGTGTTTCGCTTTATAAAGCGAAAGGGGTTTGGAGGAGTTTTGCCTAAGCGGGTTGCTGCTTGTAATAGAGGCGTGGTAAAAGGAATCCAAGGCCTGAAAGCGTGCTGGAGAGAAGCGAAACTCACAAGGCGAAACTGTTCGAAGGCAGGATGCAGAATGCCGAAATGGCCTCTGCGAAAATGGGTAAAATGTGCTCACGATTTGGAGGCGAAAAAAGGGCAAATGTCGCAAAATGAGCAAATGCAGAAATTGGGCAGAAAGCGGGGTTGTTTTGTCATAAATTGGACACCGGAGCGCCAAAACCTCGGGTGGGATGCCAGAATACCTAGGTATTTTGGCAAAATACCTGAGTTGGTGACCGAACAACCAAGGTTGGCGGGCATTTTACCATGGTTGGTCGGTCGCCAACCTCGGTTGGTTGGCCGGCAACCTTGGTTGGCGGGCTGCTCCCCTTAGTTGGGAGGCTGGCAACCTCGGTAAAAGGGCAACCCACCGCGGTGGGGAGGCAACCAACCTTGGTTGGCGATGCACCCACCGAGGGGGGCGGGCGGACAACCTTGGTTGGTCGGTCGACAACCTCGGTTGGTTTGGGGGTGATTTGAGCCGGCGTGCGGCTTTTTATGCAGATGCGCCGGCGCGCCTTCGGCGGTCCCAGGGAAATGTTTTGTCGCGCGCCGGCGTTACGCCGGGATCTGCACTGTCAGCCGGTGGCCTTTAAACTGGATTCCGTTGAGTTTTTTCAGGACGAGGTTTGCGCGGTCTTCGGAGATGTCGACGAGGGTCTGCTTTGGCAGGAGGTGGATCGCGCCGACGCATTCCTTGGGGATTTTGGTTGCGCCTAAAATCACGCCGACGATGTCGCCGGGGCCGATTTTGTGTTCGCGGCCGACGTTCATCGCGATGCGGAGCATGCCGGCTTCGTGCGAGGTGGTTTCCGGTTCCTCCGACATGGCGCGCTGACGGCGGCGCGGTTCTTCGCGCGGCTCGCGTGCATCGTCCCGCGATCCGGTGCGGCGTTCGCGTCCGCGAAAGAGCGGCTCGTATTTCGGATACTCGCGCGGCGGCGGGGCAGGGTAGTCCTCGGCGATTTTTTCTCCACCGCGGGCTTTGTCGGCATTGAGCAAATGGATGAGCGCATTGGCAATGTCGGTGGGCGAATGGCCCTGGTCGAGCAGCCGGTCGATGAGCGCGTCGTGGCGCTTGAATTCGCCTTTCTCCAGCGTCTCGCGGAGTGACTCGAAGAAGACATTCGTGCGCTTTTCCTCGACCTCGTCGGCGGAGGGGACTTTCTCGCGTTTGATGCGGCCCTTTGTGAAGCGGATGATGTTTTGCAGTTTGTAAATTTCGCGCCCGGCGACAAACGTGATCGCCCGCCCGGTGCGGCCCGCGCGGCCTGTGCGGCCGATGCGGTGGACGTAATCCTCGCCGTCGTGCGGCAGGTCGTAGTTGAAGACGACTTCGATGTCATCCACGTCGAGCCCGCGTGCGGCGACGTCGGTCGCGACGAGGAACTCGAAGCCGCGTTTGCGGAATTTTCCCATCACCCGTTCGCGCGCCGCCTGTGCGATGTCGCCGTGCAGTTTGTCGGCGGAATAACCGCGCGCGATGAGATGCTCGGTCAGCTCGTCGACCATCATTTTCGTCGCGCAAAAAATGATCGCGAACTTGATGTCCTCGAGATCGATGAGGCGGCAGAGCACTTCGAGCTTCGAGCGCCGATCGACTTCGTAATAGACCTGCTCGATCGCGAGCACGGTGAGCGCCTCCTCCTTGATGCGGATATTCACCGGATCGCGCGTGAATGTCTTGATGAGCTGCTGGATTGGCGGCGGGATCGTCGCCGAAAAAAGCACGGTCTGCCGCTCCGGTGGCGCATGGCCGAGCACTGTCTTGATGTCGTCGATAAACCCCATGTCGAGCATGCGGTCGGCTTCGTCGAGGATGACCATCTTGATCTGGTCGAGCCGGAGACTTTTGCGCTCCAGGTGATCCATCACGCGGCCCGGAGTGCCGATGATGATTTGCGCGCCTGCGTGCAGGCCGCGGAATTGCCGCTCGTAGCTTTGCCCGCCGTAAATAGGCAGCTCGCGCACGCCTTTTTTAAAAGCTGCGAGCTTCGCCACTTCCTCGGCGACCTGCACTGCGAGCTCGCGCGTCGGGCAGAGGATGAGGATTTGCGGGGCGCGGACGTTTGGATCGACCTGCTCGATCGCGGGGATCGCGAACGCCGCTGTTTTTCCCGAGCCGGTTTGCGACTGGCCGACTACATCGCGGCCGGCGAGGAGCACGGGAATCGTCTCGGATTGGATCGGCGACGCCTGCTCGAATCCCATCTTAGCCACGGCCTTGAGCGATTCCGGCGAAAGGCCGAGCTCGGTGAAAAGTTTCTTCTGCATCAGGGCTTGTAAGCTGCAACGCGGACGCGCGCCATGATTTTCGCGCATTCGCAGCGAAACGCTCGCCTGCTTTCCATCGCATGCTAAGCTCGCGCGATGAAACTCGTCATCGCATCGACCGGCGCAAGCGGCGCGATTTATTTGCAGCGCCTGCTGGAGGTGATCGACCCGCGCGAACATGAAATCCATCTCGTGCTCAGCGGGCACGCGCGGCAGGTCGTCGCGGAGGAGATCGGGGAATTGCACGCGCCGCAGGGCGTGGTCGAGCACAACGACGGCGCGGGGATGCACGTGCCGTTCGTGAGCGGCTCGGCGCGGTTCGACGCGATGGTGATCGTGCCGTGCTCGATGGGAACGGTGGGACGCATCGCCGGCGGCGCGAGTGAGACGACGATTCTGCGCGCGGCGGATGTGTTTTTAAAAGAGCGCCGCAAGCTGATCCTCGTGCCGCGCGAAACGCCGTGGAGCCTCATCCATGCGCGCAATGTCGTCACCGTCACCGAAGCGGGCGCAATCGTTTTGCCCGCGTGCCCCTCTTTTTACAGCAAGCCGCAAAGCGTCAACGATGTCGCGGACACGGTCGTCGCGCGGATTCTTGATCATCTGAATTTGCCGAATCCGCGTGCGTTTCGCTGGCAGAGCTGAATTGTGTTGAAGGAAAAGCTCGTCCCATTTCTCGTCGCGTGGCTGATCCGGCTCATCGGGCTGACGCTGCGCATTCGTCTCGACGATCGATCGGGCGTGCGCAGCGGAGAGTGCGGCCCGGCGATCTGGGTGCTTTGGCATAACCGGATGCTCATCATGCCGATCATCCGCGCACGTTATTACAAACACCGGCACGGCTCGGTGCTCACCAGCCCGAGCAAGGACGGCGAGATCATCGCGCAGGTGATGCGGCGTTTTAAAATCGGAAGCGTTCGCGGCTCGAGCTCGCGTCGCGGCGCGCTGGCGATGCTGGAGTTGACGCGCGTGCTCAAAAGCGGCGGCGACATCGCGATCACGCCCGACGGACCGCGCGGGCCGCGTTACGTGCTCGGAGCGGGCGCGATTTCGCTCGCGCAAAAAACGGGCGCGCCGATCGTGCCGATTCATGTTGAGTATTCGCGCTGCGTGCGATTGAAAAGCTGGGACCAATTTATGATCCCGCTGCCGTTCTCGCGTGTCGAAGTTGTGTTCGACGAATTGTTCCGCGTGTCGGGCGATTTCGAGGCGGAACGCGCGCGGCTCGAACAAATTTTACAGCCGAAAACACCATGAACCTCATCGACGGAAAACTCATCGCGCAAAAAATCCACACCGAGACGCGTGCCGCGGCCGAACGGACCAAGGCGCAAGGCGTGACGCCCGGGCTCGCGGTCGTGCTCGTCGGCGATGATCCGGCATCGCGCGCTTACGTTCGCTCGAAGGACAAAATGTGCCGCGAGCTGGGTCTGCATTCGGTTAAACACGAGCTGGCCGCGACGACCACGCAGGAGGACCTGATCGCGCTGGTGCAGCAGCTCAACGACGACCCGGCGATTCACGGCATTCTCGTCCAATCGCCGCCGCCGTCGCACATCGACGAAAGCGCGGTCATCGCCGCGATCGATCCGCGCAAGGACGTCGACGGCTTTCATCCGATAAACGTCGCGAAACTCACGCTCGGCGATCCGACCGGCTTCGTTCCATGCACGCCGCTCGGCTGCCAGCGATTGCTCGTCGAGAGCGGAATCGAGATCGCCGGCGCGCATGTCGTCGTGCTCGGTCGCAGCATGATTGTCGGAAAACCGCTCGCGCTTTTGCTGATGAACAAAGGCAAAGGCGGCGACGCCACGGTGACGGTCGTCCATTCGCGCAGCAAAAATCTCGCGGAGATTACGCGCAGCGCCGACATCGTGATCGCGGCGATTGGCCGCGCGCATTTCGTCAAAGCCGAACACGTGCGCGAAGGCGCGGTCGTCATCGATGTCGGCATTAACCGTGTGGACGATCCGTCCAACGCGAAAGGCTACAAACTCGTCGGCGATGTCGATTTCGACAACGTCGCGCCGAAGTGCCGCGCAATCACGCCGGTGCCCGGCGGCGTCGGCCCGATGACGATCGCGATGTTGATGGCGAATACCATCGCGGCGTGCCGGCGCATTCATTCGCTCGATTAAAAAAAGAGTGGCTCTGCGCGAAACGGACAGTAGATTGCGCAGTTCCACCAACGGTCTTCGCCGAACCAAACTTGAGCACACTCGATCAAGATCAACTCCAACTCGCACTCAGCTCCGCCGGCATGGGTGCGTGGGAATGGGATATTCCGCAGGGAAATATAAAATGGGATGCGCAGATGCTCGCGCTTTTCGGCGTGAGCGAATTCACCGGAGGCTGCGACGAGATGCTCGCGCTGATCGACGCGCGCGACCAGGTGAAGATCAACGAAGGCCTTCACGAGGCCGTCGCAGCGTGCGCGGAATATGACGCCGAATTTCGCGTGACCCGCGGCAGCGACCAAAGCCCGCGTGTGCTGCGTCTGCGTGCGAAAGTGCATTGCGACGAAAAGAAAAACCCGCTGCGCGCGTTTGGCGTCTGCTGGGATATCACCGAGCGCCGCCGGACGGAAGAGGCGCTCACGTGGGAGCGTCATTTATTCACCACTTTGATGGAGAACCTGCCGGACGCGATTTACTTCAAAGACCGCGAGAGCCATTTCATCGCCGTAAATCGCGAGATGGCGAAATGGTTCGGCGTGTCCGATCCCTCGCAGATTGTCGGCAGAAGCGATTTCGATTTTTTCAGCGAAGAACACGCGCACGCTGCGTTTGAGGACGAACGGAAAATCGTCAGCAGCGGCGAGCCGATGATCGGCATCGAGGAAAAAGAAACGTGGCCGGACGGACACGAGTCGTGGGTGATTTCGACGAAGCTGCCGCTGCGCGACCCGAACGGAGAAATCATCGGAACATTCGGCCTGTCGCGAAACATTACCGCGCGCAAACACGCCGAGGAGCAACTCGCAAAGGCGAACGAAGAGTTGCGCAAGAAAAACGAAACGCTCGAGCAGGATCTCGAATTGGCGCGCGAGCTGCAAAGCGCGATGTTGCCGCAGCGTTATCCGGGATTTTTGCGCGGTGCGAGCGACGACGATAGCGCAGTGCATTTTTACCATTTCTTCCGGCCATCGATGTCGGTGAGCGGCGACTTTTTCGACGTGCTGAAAATTTCCGAGGATGTCGCCGGCTTGTTCATTTGCGACGTGATGGGCCACGGCGTTCGCGCGGCGCTCGTCGCGGCGACAATCCGTGCGATAGTCGGCGAACTGCGCTACACGTGGAGCGACCCGGCGGAATTTCTCGAGCAGCTCAATCGCGCAATCCGCTCGACGCTCAAGCACGCGGGCATGCCGCTGTTTGCGTCGGCGTCGTATGTTGTCGCCGATCTTGGCCGGCGTGAATTGCGTTACGCGAATGCTGGTCATCCGAATCCGCTTTGCATGCACCACACTGGCGAAACTGTGCAGCCGGTTCCGCTCAATGGCTGCAAGCCCGGTCCGGTGCTCGGGCTGTTCGATAATCCAACGTATCAAGTTTGCCGCAGAGATCTCCTGCCGCACGATGTCGTGCTCGTTTTCACCGACGGATTGTTCGAAGTGGAGGGACGCGACGGCCAGCTCTTCGATTATCCGCGGCTTATGACAGCGGTAAACAATCGCAGCACAATGGCGACCGTCGATCTTTGCCGCGGCGTCATCGACGAAGTGCAGCAGTTTGCCGCGAATCGCGAATTCACAGACGACGTTTGCCTCGTCGCGATGGAAATCGAGCGGCTGGTCGCGGGCTGAGGTTGCGATTGCACGCGGCGCTTCTCTCGAATACATACGCGCATGCTTCGCATCCTCTCAGTTCTCGCAATTTTCATCGCGTCGCTTGCGGAGGCGCAGGACGCAGCGCCGCAAGCACCGCACATCCGGCTGGCGCAAGTTTTTTCCGGTTTTCAAAGACCGCTCGCATGTGTCGATGACGGCAGCGGGCGGATTTTCATCATCGAGCAGCCCGGCCGTATTCGTCTTGCGCACGATGGTATGCTCGAGCCGCAGCCGTTTCTCGACATCACCGATCGCGTCTGGAGTCGCGACAACGAGTGCGGCCTGCTCGGCCTCGCGTTTCATCCGCAGTTTAAGAACAACGGACGCTTTTTCGTAAACTACACGACGAAGAAAAACGGCAAGCTCCAGACTTATGTTTCGGAATTCAAGGCGAACCCGATGTCCACGCGCGCCGATGCGAACAGCGAGCGCGAGTTGCTGCACTTCGACCAGCCGTGGGCGAACCACAACGGCGGCGAGGTGATCTTCGGTCCCGACGGCATGCTCTACATCGGCACCGGCGATGGCGGCGCAGGCGGCGACCCGCAGCAAAACGGCCAGAGCCTGCACACGTGGCTGGGAAAAATTCTGCGTATCGATGTCGATCACGGCCAGCCTTACGTCGCGCCGAAGGACAATCCATTTGTCGGACAAAACGATGCGATGCCGGAAATCTGGGCTTACGGTTTGCGCAATCCGTGGCGCTTTTCGTTTGATCGGCAAACCGGCCAGCTTTGGTGCGGCGATGTCGGTCAGGACAAATGGGAGGAAGTCGACATCATTGAGCGCGGAAAGAATTACGGCTGGAGCGCGAAAGAGGGAACGCACGATTTTAAACCCGAGCGTGCAAAGGGCGAGTTGACCGATCCGGTGAAGGATTATCCACGCCGAGATGCGAACGGGCGCTATCTCGGCCAGAGCGTCACCGGCGGTTACGTTTACCGCGGCAAACAAATTCCCGCGTTGCAAGGCATGTATGTTTACGCCGATTACCAAAGCGGAAATATTTTCGGACTGAAATGGGATGGTCACGCACTGACCTTTGACGGGACTTTGATCCAGGCACCGTTTCTCATCAGTTCGTTCGGGGAGGACAAAGACGGCGAACTTTACGTCTGCGATCACAATAACGGACGCATTTTTCGTATCGCGCCGTAGCGTTTCGTGATGCAGACGGGGATTGAATTTTGGATCGGCTTCAATGCCGTCGTCCTAGTGCTCGTCGCGCTGGATTTATTCGTTTTTCATCGCAACGTCCGCACAGTCGGCATGCGCGACGCTGCGGTGTCGACGCTCGCCTGGGTTGCGCTTTCGCTCGGCTTCAACGCCTTTGTCTGGCACTGGCGCGGCCCGGAAAAAGCGCTCGAGTTTTTCACCGGTTACGTCCTCGAATACTCACTCAGCGCCGACAACATCTTCGTGTTCGTCCTGATTTTTTCGTGGTTCAAAGTCCGCCCCGAGCACCAGCATCGCGTTCTTTGCTGGGGCATCATCGGCGCGCTCGTGATGCGCGGCGCAATGATCGGGCTCGGTGTGAAATTGGTGACGAGCTTTTCGTGGACGCTCTACATTTTCGGCGCGTTTCTCGTCATCACCGGCATCCGGATGTTTTTCAAGAGCGAGGAGGAAGCCGAAGTGGAAAACGTCGTCGTGCGCGTTTGCCGCAAATGGCTGCGCATCACGCCCGATTTTCACGGCGCGAAATTTCTTGTGCGCGTGAATGGTGCATGGGCGCTCACGCCGCTCGCGCTGACGCTGATAGTGGTCGACGTGATGGACCTGATTTTTGCCGTGGATTCGATTCCCGCGATCTTCGCCGTTACGACCGATCCGTTCATTGTTTACACGTCGAACATCTGCGCGATTCTCGGCCTGCGATCGCTTTATTTCCTGCTCGCCGGACTCGCGGATCGCTTCGCGTATTTGCATTACGGGCTTGCGGCGGTGCTGACGTTCATCGGCATCAAAATGCTCGTCGCTGGATTTTTTCACATTCCGATTGTCCTTTCGCTTGCAATCATCGGCTGCTGCCTCGGTATTTCGATCATTGCGTCAATGTTAAAAAAACCGTCACCTTTGCATTGATGCCGCGCATTTGCCGTTTGCGTTTCGTTCCTCTTTTTGAGTAAATCCCTTTCGCCAATGAAAAAGCTCCTTTGTTCCCTCCTCATGCTCGTGGCGACCACCGCCGCGTTTGCCGATATCCAGGATCCGCCGATCAACGACCAAGGCCCGACGCGAAAGCTCGGCCGCGGCCTGAGCAACATTTTCTTCGGAATGACCGAAGTGCCGAATACCATCGCGATGATAAACAACCGCGAAGGCAATGCCGCCGCTGCGAGCTATGGCGTTGTCAAAGGTTTCGGCCGCTGGTTTTTCCGCTTCGGCGCGGGCTGGTATGAATTTCTGACGTTCCCGATTCCGACTTATAAAGGCTCGTATCGTCCATTTTATCGTCCGAATATTCCATGGATTCACGGCGGCTGGGAAGAATTTCCACCGGAGCTTGGCTGGGATTCCCGTAAGAACTACAACACTGAAAATACGGCCTACTAAGCGAATAAGGCATCTCCAGGAAGGGGCTTTCGTCCACGTGGCGAAAGCCTCTTTTTTATGAACCAAACGATCTCCTGCAAAATTCACGATGTTGCATTCGGCGGCAATGGCGTCGGCAGCGTCGAGGGAAAGGTCGTGTTCATCCCGTTCACCATTCCGGGCGAAATCATCGCGGCGCACTTGATCAAGGAACGCCCTAGCTACGCGCATGCGCGCATTGATTTCATCGTCCAAAATTCGCCGCAACGCGTGGAGCCGCGTTGTCCATATTTCGGCCAGTGCGGGGGCTGTTCCTACCAACACATGGATTACGGCGGCCAGCTCGCAATCAAAGCATTGCAGGTGGAGGAAACGCTGAAACGCATCGGTCGCATCCGCCGTCCTCCGATGCAGCCGATCGTGCCGTCGCCGAAACAATACGGATATCGCAACCGCATCCGCGTCCACGTCGAGAACGGCAAGATCGGCTTTTACGCATTCAACGAGCATGAGTTGATCGACATCGAGCAATGTCCGATCTCGTCGGAAGCAGTGAACCACCAGCTTGCAGAGTTACGCAGTCGCGGCGTGCCCGATGGAGATTATACTCTGGCGGAATCGCACGGCGAATTTTTCGCGCAAACAAACGACGACGTCGCGAAAGCGCTTGTCGAAGTCGTCCGCGCGCTGCTGGCGCCGGAAAGCACGACGCTCGTCGACGCATATTGTGGCGCAGGATTTTTTGCGAAGGAATTTGCGCAGAAGTTTAGCAAAGTGATCGGCGTTGAGGAAAACGAGTTTGCCGTCTCGCACGCACGGAGTGTCGCGCAGCCGCACGAAAACTACATCGCCGGCGATGTCGGGCGTCACCTCGGCACGGTTTTGTCGGAACAGGATTCGTCGAAAACGACGCTGATTCTCGATCCTCCCGCGACCGGCGTGGAGCCGCGAGTGCTCGATGTCATCGACGCGTGTCATCCTGCGCAGGTCATTTATGTTTCGTGCAACCCGGCGACGCTTGCGCGCGATTTGCTCGCGCCATGGAGCGGATACCGGCTCGTTTCGGTCACGCCGCTCGATATGTTTCCGCAGACGGCGGAGATCGAGGTCGTCGCGCACCTGAAATACGAGCCATCATGAAATACCGGCGTTTCGGCCGAACAAATTTGCAGATGCCGGTGCTGACGTGCGGCGGCATGCGATTCCAGCACAAGTGGGATGACGAACCATTCAGTGATGTGCCGGCGGACAATCAAAAGAATCTCGAGCACACGATCCAGCACGCGTTTGAACTCGGCATCAATCATTTCGAAACTGCGCGTGGTTACGGCACGAGCGAGATGCAGCTCGGAAAAATTTTACCGGGTTTGCCTCGCGAAAAAATCATCGTTCAGACGAAAGTTTCGCCGCGCGAAACGCAGCAGGAATTTCTCGATGCATTCGAGACTTCGATGCGCTATTTGCAGCTAGATCATGTCGATCTGCTTTCGCTGCACGGCATCAACAACGAGGAGGTTTTTGACCAGGCGATGCGTCCCGGCGGCGCGCTTGAGGCAGCACAGAAATTGCGCTCCGAAGGCCGTTGCCGCTTCATCGGTTTTTCCACGCACGCGCCATGCGAGATGATCGTGCGCTGCATCGAAAGCGATGCGTTCGATTATGTGAACCTTCACTGGTATTTCGTGAACGATTTCAACTGGCCGGCGATCGAAGCCGCGACGCGCCACGACATGGGCGTGTTCATCATCAGCCCGAACGACAAAGGCGGAAAACTCTACGAGCCACCGGCGAAGCTCGTGCGTTTGTGTGAGCCGCTGTCGCCGATGATGTTTAACGATCTGTATTGCCTCGCGCGCCCGCAGGTTCACACGCTGAGCATCGGCGCCGCGCGACCTACGGATTTTGACGAGCACATTCGCGCGCTCGAATTTTACGAGAACGCGGCGGAAGTCATCGCGCCGATTGAGCGTCGCTTGCGCGCGGAAATGGAAGACGTGCTCGGCGAAGATTGGTGCCGTTGCTGGTGGAGCGGCCTTCCCGAATACACGCAGACGCCGGGCAACGTCAACTTGCTCGAGATTTTGCGGCTTTGGTCGTTCGCAAAATCGCTCGACCTCGTCGAGTTCGCGAAGATGCGCTACAACCTGCTCGGCAACGCCGGTCATTGGTTCCCGGGACAAAACGCGGCGCATTTTGATCGCGAAAAAATAGCTACGACAGTCGCCGCGAATCCTTTTGCAGAGCGGATTCCCGCGATTTTGGCGGAAGCGCACCAAATGTTGCACGGCGAGCAGCAAAAGCGTTTAAGCGAAAGCGACTGAGCTTCGCATTTATGATTTACGATTGATGATTTATGATTTCTGTTCCCGCTTGTGGCGCGACATTCTTCAAAAGAAACGTAAATCCTCCATCATCCATTTCACTCCATGACTAAACTCGAAATCATCGACCGCATTTTAAATCCCGGCATCGTCGCGATCATTCGCGCCGATTCCTCCGAGCAACTCATCGACGCCGCGACCGCGCTTTACGAGGGTGGGGTAACCGGCATGGAGATCACGATGACGACGCCAAACGCGCTGCAAGTCATCAGCGACGTGCGTAAAAAATTTGGCGACAAAGTGCTGATTGGTGTTGGCAGCGTGCTCGACACCGAGACTGCGCGCGCTGCGATTCTCGCGGGCTCGGAATTTGTCGTTACGCCGGTGACGAAGCCGGATGTGATCGCGCTCTGCAATCGTTACAGCAAACCGATTGCGAGCGGCGCTTACACGCCCACCGAGGCGCTCACGGCGCATGAATCGGGCGCGGATTTCGTGAAGCTTTTTCCCGCCGACCAACTCGGCCCGCAATACATCAAAAACATTCTCGCGCCGCTGCCGATGCTCTCGATCATCCCGACCGGCGGCGTCACCGTGCAGACGGCGGAGAGCTTCATCAAAGCCGGCTGCGTGGCGCTCGCAGCGGGATCGAGCCTCGTGAGCAAGGATGTGCTGAAAAGTGGCGACTGGAAAAAATTGTCGGAGACAGCGGCCGCCTTTGTGGAAGCGGTGAAAAATGCCCGCGCAAAAAAATAAGCCCGAGCTGAAGCAGCAGGTGCTCGACCTGCTCGGCTCGGCAAAATATCAGCCGCTCGACAAGGTCGGCATCTCGAAAAAGCTCGGAGTTTCCAGCGACGCCCGTGTCGATCTACGGAAAGCTTTGCACGAACTCGAACAGGATGGCGCAATCGCGCGCATCCGGAAGGATCGCTACGTCATTCCAGAGGCGGCGGATTTGTGCACGGGTGTTTTACAAATGCACCAGAGCGGCAGCGCGCATGTGCTTTGCGAAAAGGGCGGGCGCGATCTTTATATCGCGGCGGAAAATACGTGGACGGCGTTGAACGGCGATTGTGTGGTTGCGCGCGTGATGCACGAGGGTGCTGCACAACGCGAGCGGCAGATGAAGCGCGAAGGACGCGTGATTCGCATTTTGAAGCGGGCGCACGACACGGTTGTCGGCACGTTGCAGCAGACGAAGAAATTCTTTTACGTCATCCCGGACGATCCGCGGTTTGTGCACAACATTTACGTTCGCGCGGGCGAGACGCAGCTAGCGCGACCGCCACGCGTTGGCGACAAGGTTGTCGTTAAACTCGACGAATGGAAATCGCGGCACGTCAATCCGGAAGGGGAAATTATCGAGCTGCTCGGACCTGCAAGCGCACCCGGCGTCGACATGCTTTCGATCATTCGCAAGCATCATTTGCCGACGGAATTTCCAGCCGCGGTTTTGCGAGAAGCGGAGAAAATCAGCGAGACGATTGACGAGCGCGAGATCGAGCAGCGCGAGGATTTGCGCGAGCAAATGATCGTCACGATCGACCCGGACGATGCGAAGGATTTCGACGACGCGATTCACGTCGAGAGGCGTGGCGACGGGTGGCGGCTCGGCGTTCACATTGCGGATGTTTCACATTACGTTCGACCCGGCGGTGCGCTCGATCGCGAGGCGCTGAGTCGCGGAAACAGCGTTTATCTGGTCGATCGCGTGCTGCCGATGTTGCCGGAAAGATTGAGCAACGGCGTGTGCAGCTTGAAGCCGCACGTGGATCGGCTGACGCAATCGGTGTTCATCGATTTCGACACGCGCGGCAAAATTAAGAAGGCGCGTTTTGCGCGAACGGTGATCCGCAGCGCGCATCGCTTTACTTACAAGGAAGCGTTCGCCTTGCTTCAAAAACGGCCAGGCGATGCGTTAACGGAACGACTGCACACTGCGTGGGAGCTTGCATCGCTTTTGCGTAAGAATCGGTTCGCTCACGGCTCGCTCGATCTCGATTTTCCCGAGGTGAAAGTCTGGCTCGACGAAGCGAAGCGGCCTGTGCGTTTGGAAAGAATCGAGAACGACATTTCGCACCAGCTCATCGAGGAATTCATGCTTGCGGCAAACGAAGTCGTCGCGCGCGAAATCAAGAACCGGCAGATGCCGGGCATCTATCGCATTCACGAAAATCCGGATGACGAAAAACTCGCGGAATTTCGCGAGTTCGTGATGAGCTACGGCTTGCGCGTCGGCGATCTCACGCACCGGCCCGAAGTGCAAAAACTACTCGCGACGATTCGCGGACGCGCGGAGGAATACGCCCTGAAGCTCGCGTTTTTGAAAAGCCTCAAGCGCGCGGCTTACGGCACGACGCCTCTCGGCCACTACGGTTTGGCGAAGGTGAACTACACGCATTTCACCAGCCCGATCCGGCGCTACGCCGATCTTGTCGTGCATCGCCTGCTGCGGCAAATCACGACGCGACCAGACGGCGCGGTCGCAACAAAGCCGCTTGATTTTGTCGCCGATCATATTTCCGAAACAGAGCGCGTCGCTGCCGATGCGGAGAAGGAATCGGTGAAGCTGAAGAAAATCGAGTATTTCCAAAACCAGCTTCGCACGCGCAAACCGGACGAGTTCAAAGCGGTCATCGTCGATGTGCGCAGCTATGGTTTGCTCGTCGAGTTGCCGGACATTTTGCTGACCGGACTCATTCATGTTTCGATGTTGGAGGACGATTTTTACGTGTTCGATGCGATGCGCCTGCGCTTCGTCGGAAAGCGGAAGCGCAAAACTTACGCAATCGGCGACAAGCTCAACGTCGTTGTCGCGAAGGTCGATGTTTATAAGCAGCAGATCGACTTTTTCCCCGTTGCGTAAACGAAGCGCGGCGCTCGTGCGGAAGTCGTGTCGATTTGCAAAAACCGGGCGTTGATTGCCAATGGAATGTTTGTCTGCGCGCAAAAATGATGGACACTGCGCTGGTGTTTTGCCACTCTACTTCGCTCCATTTTTTGGGAACATCAACACACATTCAGGGCTCTATGGATCACATCATCGCTTCAAAAGAAATCCAGGTGGAACGCAAACACCTGCTGATCGAATTTCGTGAGAACGAGCGTGGTCGCTTTCTTCGCATCACGGAAACCGCACATGGCCGGCGTAATGCGATCATCGTCCCGAGCACGGGAATCGACGTTTTCGCGAATGGAGTCGCGGAGGTGCTGACACTCGCGAACAAAGCATTGCCGGTCTGAGGGATCGGCGAGATCTCAATTTTTCAACCTAAAAACTCATGCCTACCAAACCCAAATCCACCCGTCTCCCTGCGAGCCGCCGCGTGCCGGTCTCGACAAATGGAGCTCCCAAAAAAGCCGCGAAAGAAAAATACGTCTATTACTTTGGCGATGGAAAAGCCGATGGAAACGGCACGATGAAAGCGCTGCTCGGCGGCAAAGGTGCGAACCTCGCCGAGATGACGCGCATCGGTCTGCCGGTGCCTCCGGGCTTCACGATTTCCACGGAAGTGTGCACTTACTTTTATGCGCATAAGCGCACTTATCCCGCCGCGATGCAGGCGCAGGTCGAGGAAGGTGTTCAGCGCATGGAGAAAATCATGGGCACGAAATTCGGCGCGACAGGCGCGATGCCGCTGCTCATTGCGGTGCGCTCGGGCGCGCGGGATTCGATGCCGGGCATGATGGATACGATTCTCAATCTCGGCCTCAACGACCAGACCGTGGGCGCGGTCGCGAGAGCGACAGGCAACGAACGCTTCGCGTGGGATTGCTATCGTCGCTTTATCCAGATGTATGGCGACGTCGTGATGGGTGTGCAGAAGCGCCCCGATGAAGATCACGAGCCGTTCGAAACCGTGATTCACGAGTTGAAACACGACCGTTATCACAAAGACATCGCCGATACCGATCTTACCGTCACCGATCTCAAGGAACTCGTCACGCGATTCAAAGCGCTCGTTCTGGAACGCACCGGCAAGCAATTCCCCAACGACCCGTGGAAACAGCTTCAGGGCGCAGTCGGCGCAGTTTTCGGCTCGTGGATGAATGACCGCGCGATCGTCTATCGTCGCAAATACGGCATCCCGCACGAGTGGGGCACGGCCGTCAACGTGCAGGCGATGGTGTTTGGCAATACCGGCGAAAATTCCGGTTCCGGCGTGGCCTTCACGCGTGATCCGGCAACCGGCGAGAAAGTTTTCTACGGCGAATTTTTGATCAATGCGCAAGGCGAGGATGTCGTCGCCGGCGTGCGCACGCCCGAACCGGTCGCGCAGTTAAAAAAGGAAATGCCGAAGCCATTTGCCGATCTCGAAAAAGTCCGCAAGACGCTCGAGTCGCATTTCAAAGACGTGCAGGACTTCGAGTTCACGATCCAGGACGGCAAGCTGTTCATGCTGCAAACGCGCAACGGCAAACGCACCGGCGTGGCCGCGGTGAAATTCGCGTGCGACATGGTGCGCGAGAAATTGATCACGTGGGAAACCGCGATCAATCGCGTCCCTGCCGATCAGCTCGATCAAGTGCTCGCGCCGGTCTTCGACCGCACAGCGATGAAAAACGCGAAAGCGATCGCAACCGGCCTGCCGGCCGGTCCCGGCGCCGCAACGGGCAAAGTTTACTTCAACGCCGATCGCGCGGCAGCGGCTGCGGCGAAAGGCGAGAAAGTGCTGCTCGTTCGCGTCGAGACTTCGCCCGAGGATTTGCGCGGCATGATCGCCGCCGAGGGCATCCTCACCGCACGCGGCGGCGTTAGCTCGCACGCGGCACTTGTCGCACGTCAGATGGGTAAAGTCTGCGTCTGCGGCGCGGCAAATTTGGAAATCGACTACAAAGCCAAAACGATGGTCGTCAATGGCGATACCTTCAAAGAAGGCGTCGACTATCTTTCCATCGACGGCACGAGCGGCATCGTTTACGCGGGCCAGCTCAAGACCGCGCCGTCCGAAGTCATCCAGGGCCTCATCGGTGGCAACAAAACCGCGCAAAAAGGCGAGACCTACAAGAACTTCACGCAACTCATGACCTGGTGCGCGAAAGCCACCAAATTGCAGGTCCGCACGAACGCCGACACGCCCGAGCAGGTCGCCAACGCCGTCGCATTCGGCGCGAGCGGCATCGGTCTCTGCCGCACCGAGCACATGTTCTTCGAGGGCGATCGCATCGACGCGGTCCGCGAGATGATTCTCGCCGACAAAAAAGACGACCGCATCGCCGCCGTCGCGAAGCTTCTGCCTTATCAAAAGCAGGACTTCATCGGCATCTTCAAGGCGCTCAAAGGCAAGCCGGCGACCATCCGCCTGCTCGACCCGCCGCTGCACGAATTCGTCCCGCACGACCACGGCGCGCAAAACGAGCTCGCGCAAAAAATGGGCGTCTCCGTCGACAAAATCTCCAAGCGCGTCCACGAGCTCCACGAGTTCAACCCGATGCTCGGCCATCGCGGTTGCCGCCTTGGCATTTCCTTCCCGGAACTGACCGAAATGCAGGCGCGCGCGATTTTTGAAGCCGCTGTCGAAGTGCAGAAAAAAGGCATCAAAGTCGCACCCGAAGTCATGATCCCGCTCGTCGGTTTCAAAAAGGAACTCGACCTGCAAGTCGAGATCGTCCATCGCGTCGCCGCCGAGGTGATGAAAGAGAAAAAAGTGAAGATCAGCTATCTCGTCGGCACGATGATCGAAGTGCCCCGCGGCGCGTTGACCGCCGACGAGATCGCGCACACCGCGCAATTCTTCAGCTTCGGCACCAACGACCTCACGCAGACCACGCTCGGCATGAGCCGCGACGACTCCGGCTCATTCCTGCCGCACTACGCAGAGGTCGAGATCGTAAAGAAGAATCCGTTCGCAACTATCGACCAGGGTGGTGTCGGTCAGCTCATGCAGATTGCCATTGAGAAAGGCCGCAAAACGCGCCCCGACATCAAGCTCGGCATCTGCGGCGAGCACGGCGGAGACCCCGACTCGGTGAAATTCTGCCACAAACTCGGCCTCACCTACGTGAGCTGCTCGCCATTCCGTGTTCCCGTCGCGCGCCTCGCAGCCGCGCAGGCCGCGCTGGCGAAGTAAACCGCAGCGTTAAACAATCAAAAAGCCGCGCCGGGAAACTGGCGCGGCTTTTTTGTTTAGCGATTTTCGCGAAAACTGAATGCGCCCAAATCGCACCGCGTCGCTTTTTCGTCCACTCGCGGCTGGTCGGGATATTCGCGAGCGAGATTGTGCTCCGGTAGCGCCTCGGGTGGCAGGGGAGCGGCGGCTTTGCGGCTGGGCGATGTAGGCGTGAGGTGGAAATCATTTTGCGCGGCGTTGGTGAAGCCGGGATTATCGCCCTCGATGGAGCCATTCGCGGTGACCCTGCCCGTCAGTTTGCCGTGCGATTGCACCCAGCCGGGTTTCATCCAGTTATTGAACATGCCGAGCTGTCCCGCGGCGTCGAGCATCGCGAGATTTCGGCCGGGCGCGGTGACGAACAGGATGTTATTGCGGCAATCGACGTGCTCGTCATTGGTCGCGAGCCGGAACAGGACGGTGTTGTCGTTGCGTCTCGAAACGACCGTGTTGTTAAAGAAATAAAGCGTGCCGTTTCGGTAGAATGCCGCTTTCCCGCTGTCGCCGCCGTAGTGGACAATCTGGTTATTTCCATCCTCCGGCGGCTCGATGATGACGTTACCGTAAACAAACGCGCGGCGATATGCCGGCTCAGCGCGGATGTCGGCATGATCGGAATCGACGAGGTCGAGCTCGCGATTGCCGCCTTCGATCCAATTGTAGCGCACGACCAGCCCCGCCGAGCGGTCTTTCAGGTTATTACCGAAACAGGCCGCGCGCAGCGGGCCGAGCCGGTTGTATTGAAACGTGATGCCATTTGCCTCGGTGTAGATGTTGTGCTGATAGATGCTGCGCTCCATTCCGTTGTCGAAAATCAGGCAATGCTCCATTAGCACCTCTCGCGAACCGCTGCTGACAAAAAATCCGTTCGCGCAATCGTGCAGCACACAACCGCGCACCGTCACGTGCGCCCCTTTTTCGATCCAAATCGCCGACGCTTCCGCGGCGTATTTCGCGAGCCCTTTTCGTCCCGTGAATGCAAACGGCGGACGCGCGCCGCGGACATCGAGATTTTCGATGCTGATGAACGCCGGCATCGTGTCCTTCGGGTTGCTCGCGCCGCCGATTTTGATGACGCTGCGCTGCTCGCCCCAGTAATCAAGCCCCTTCGCAGTCACCGCGCCGTTGCCGTCGATGACCGGCAGTTCGCCTTTTGCGTTCGCGATGCCGCGCACGACGATCGGCTGCTCGCGCGTGCCCTCGCGGCAGATGACCCACTTTTCGCGGTAAGGTTCCGCGCGCCAAAAGATCGAAACGCGATCGCCGGGGGCGAGTGCATTCCACGGCACATCGGCGATTGCGCGACACGCCTTGCCGGGACCGACTTCGTATTCCGCAGCACGCGCGATTGTCGCGATAACGAAAAAAAGAAGCGCGATCGTGCGAAACATTTCCGGCTTTGATGCCAGAGATTCGTCGCATAGAGAAGGCGCATGCGCAAAATCGCGAAACGAGCCGCCGCGGCGCTTGCCGCGATCTTCCTCGCCGGCTGCGGCGCGATCATCGTTGCCGGATTGCGCGACGACATTCAGCCCGCCGATGTCGCGATTGTTTTTGCCAGCAAAGTCGAGCGCGACCTGCGCCCGTCCGCGCGCCTCGTCGCGCGCCTCGAAAAAACGCTCGAGCTTTATCGCCGTGGGCTATTCCCGTTCATCATCGTCAGCGGCGGCATCGGCAGCTATGGCGACGATGAAGCGCAGGTGATGATGGACTGGCTCGTAACGCGCGGCGTTCCTGCTGAACGCATTCACGCCGACAAACAAGGCGTCAACACCTATGTCGCAGCCCGCAACAGCGCGCGCTTCATGCGCGAGCACGAAATGAAAAGCGCCATCGCCATTACACAATACTTCCACATCCCGCGCGCGCGGCTCGCGCTGCGTCGCTTTGGCATCGAGCCCGTCCACTGCGCCCACGCGAACTACGTCGGCTGGAAAGATGTCTGGTTCGTCCCGCGCGAAGCCATCGGCTGGTGTGTTTACGCGCTGCGGCGGTATCCGCCGGCGCCATAATGTTTCTGAAAAATGTCGGCGCAGCGTCTTGCATGCTGCTAACATCTGTTTTTGAACTCCGAAAAATCTTAACTGTCCAAACCGCGTATGCATTTCCTCAACCTCAAAGCAATTGCCCCGATGATTTTTCTCGCGATGCCGATCTTTGCAGCCGACAAAACGACCGCACTTCCGCAAACGCAAACGGCGCAAAATGACTCCGGAAAAATCGAACTCACCAGCATTACGCGCGCAAACGGCACGTTGATGGTGCAGTTCAAATACGCCAACACGACTGAAAAACGGATCGCCGTGTCCGAGATCGCCGGCGTTGCAGCACCTGCGACGCGTGTTTATCTGCTCGATAACGTGAACCGCAAAAGATACCTCGTCATTCACGATGAACGAGGCCGTGCGATCTGCTCGGAGGGCCGGCTGCTCCTTGCCGCTGGAGCGGAATCGGCGTGCTGGAGTCGCTTCGCCGCGCCACCGCCGGACGTGAAGACCGTCAGCGTCGTTATTCCCGGCGCGGTGCCCTTTGAAAATGTTCCAATCTCCGATTAATCGCGCGCTTGCCAGCATCATTTGTGCGGTGGTTTTTCTCGCGATTCCGCGCCGCGACGCTTCCGCTGCCAAAGCACCGCCGCCGGTTCCCGACTCCGTCACCATCGATGAGAACAGCGTCGTGTCGCTAATCTACCCGGTTGAGCCGCTCGACGAGCGCGTCGAGGATTTGAAACTCGAGGAGTATTCGTGGGGCACAAAAATCACCCTGCAGGCCGATGTGCTCTTCGAGTTCGACAAAGCGCGGCTGCGGTCGCAGGCGCTCGCCGTTCTCAGCAATGTCGCCGTGCTGCTACACAAGCGGATTACTTCGACAATCCAGATCGACGGCTACACCGACTCGAGAGGCCTCGACAAATACAACCTCGCGCTTTCGCTGCGCCGCGCCGAAGCCGTGCGCGATTTCTTTGTCGAAAGCGGAATTCCGTCAAAGCTCATGCGCGTCGCCGGTCACGGAAAAGCCGATCCCGTGGCGCCAAACAAGCATCCGGACGGGAGCGACGATCCTGAAGGCCGACAAAACAACCGCCGCGTCGAGATTCGGATTTTGAAGCCGGTGAAGCGGTAAGTCATCGCGAGCGCCGGTCATTTCGTAAACGCGATCTTCCCGTCGCGCGCGTCGGCGGTGATTGTGTCACCTTCGCGGAATTTGCCTTCGAGCATTTGCAGCGCGAGCGGGTCGAGCAGGTCGCGCTGAATCGCGCGCTTCAGCGGGCGAGCGCCGTAAACGGGATCATAGCCTTCGCGGGCGAGTTGCGCTTTGGCGGCGTCGGTTAAAATGAGCGTGATGTGCTGCGCTTCGAGCCGCTTCATCAAACGCGCGAGCTGGATTTCGACGATGTGCTTCAAGTCCTCGTTGCTGAGCCGGTCGAAAATGATGATCTCGTCCACGCGATTCAAAAACTCGGGACGGAAATGCGCGCGCAACGCATCCATCACGCGCGCCTCGCGCTGCTCGGCGTTGTCCGCATCGAGGATGAACTGCGAGCCGATGTTACTCGTCATGATGATGACCGTGTTTTTGAAATCGACCGTGCGTCCCTGGCCGTCGGTGATGCGGCCATCGTCGAGCACTTGCAGCAGCACGTTAAACACATCGTGATGCGCCTTTTCGATCTCGTCGAAAAGGACGACGCTGTAAGGCTTGCGGCGCACGGCTTCGCTGAGCTGGCCTCCTTCCTCGTAACCGACGTAGCCGGGCGGCGCGCCGATCAACCGCGCGACGGTGTGTTTTTCCATGTATTCGCTCATGTCGATGCGAACGATGTTGTTTTCGTCGTCGAACAAAAACTCAGCGAGCGCGCGGGCGAGCTCGGTTTTGCCGACGCCGGTCGGGCCGAGAAAAATGAACGAACCGATCGGGCGATTTGGATCCTGCAAACCGCTGCGCGCGCGGCGCACCGCGTTCGAGACGGCGACGATCGCATCGTTTTGGCCGATGACGCGCTTGTGCAAGCGATCTTCCATTTTCACGAGCTTCTCGCGCTCGCCTTCCTCGAGGCGTGAAACAGGAATGCCGGTCCAGCTCGACACGACCTCGGCAATATCGCGCTCGGTGACTTCTTCCTTGAGCATTTGCCGTCCATCTTTTTGCACGTCCGCGAGTTTTTTGTTGTGCTCATCGAGCTGGCGCGTGAGTTCGGGAATCCGCCCGTATTGAATCTCGCTCGCCTTCGTCAAATCGCCACGCCGCTGCGCCTGCTCGAGCTCGGTGCGTGCGGCGTCGATCTGCTCCTGCAGCTTGCGCGATTTGTCGATCTCGGCCTTTTCGCTCTGCCACTGCGCCTTGAGCTGCGAACTCTTTTCCTTCAAGTCGGCGAGCTCTTTTTCGAGCTTCTGCAACCGCTCTTTGCTTGCGGGATCTTTTTCTTTTTTTAGCGCCTGCCTCTCCATTTCGAGCTGCATGATTTCGCGTTCAATCTCGTCGATTTCGGTCGGCATCGACTCGACTTCCATTTTTAAACGCGAGGCCGCTTCGTCCATGAGATCGACGGCTTTGTCGGGCAAAAAGCGGTCGCTGATGTAGCGATGCGAAAGCGTCGCCGCCGCGACGAGCGCCGCGTCCTGAATGCGCACGCCGTGATGCACTTCATAGCGTTCTTTTAAACCGCGCAAAATCGCGATCGTATCCTCGACCGTTGGCTCGTCCACGATCACAGGCTGAAACCGTCGCTCCAGCGCCGCGTCTTTCTCGATGTATTTGCGATACTCGTCCAACGTCGTCGCGCCGATGGTGCGTAACTCGCCGCGCGCGAGTTGCGGCTTGAGCATGTTGCTCGCGTCGACCGCGCCTTCTGCCGCGCCTGCGCCGACGATCGTGTGCAGCTCGTCGATGAACAAAATGATCTCGCCCTGCGAATCGGTGACTTCCTTTAAAAACGCCTTCAGCCGATCCTCGAATTCGCCGCGGAACTTCGCGCCGGCGAGCATCGAGCCGATGTCCATCGCGACGATTTTTTTGTTCTTCAATGACTCCGGCACATCGCCCGAAACGATGCGCCGCGCGAGCCCTTCGACGATCGCCGTTTTGCCGACACCGGGATCGCCGATCAGCACCGGATTGTTTTTCGTGCGACGTGAAAGCACCTGCATCACGCGGCGAATTTCCGTGTCGCGTCCGATCACCGGATCGATCTTTCCGCGCCGAGCCGCAGCCGTCAGATCGCGTCCATATTTTTCGAGCGTCTGGTATTTTCCCTCGGGATTTTGATCAGTCACGCGCTGTGAACCGCGCACCTGCTGGAGCGCCTGCAAAAGCCGCGCGTGCGTCACGCCCGAGTCGTGCAGCAGCTTCGCCGTCGCGTTTTTCGAATCCGACAACGCGAGCAAATAATGCTCCGCGCTCACGAACTCATCCTTCAGTTTCGTCATTTCCTTTTCCGCCGCATCGAGCACCGCGCGCAATTCGCTGCCGAGATAAATCTGCGCGCCCGCGCCGGTCACTTTTGGACGCTTTTGCAATTCATCGCGCAGACGACCCTCAAGCGCCGAAACCGAGACGCCGATCTTTTCCAAAATCGGCCGCGCCACGCCGTCGCTCTGCGCGAGCAGCGCGAGGAGGAAATGTTCGTTGTTGATTTCCTGCTGCGAAAATTCCGAGGCGAAATCCTGCGAAGCCTGCAGCGCCTCCTGCATCTTTTGCGTAAATTTGTCAGGTCGCATATTTTCAAAATGAATCGTCGCTCCGTGTGCAGCAAGTTTTGCCGAATGTTGGCAGCGTGCGGACAGTTCGCTAGGCTGCGCGCATGACGATGCCGACCGAGCCCATGCCGTGGTGGAAACGCGCATCGCGAATCGTGTGGCTCACGCTCTGCAAATACTCGGAAACCGACGGCGAGCAGCGCGCCGCGTCGTTTGCCTATTACGCATTCTTCGCGCTCTTCCCGCTGATCCTGCTCTTCATCACGATCGGCTCGATGTTTGTCGACCAGGAACGCGCGTCGTCGGCGATTGTCAGTTTCGTGAACGACTACATTCCGCTCGATGCCGACCCGGAAAACATCATCACCACAACGATAAACGGTGTCGTGAAATCGCGAAAAAGCGTCGGCGTCGTTGCGATTCTCGGCTTGGCGTGGAGCGCGCTGCGATTTTTCCAGGCGCTCGTGCGCGGCGTGAATCGCGCGTGGGGCACGAAGGAATACGCGTGGTGGCGTATCCCGATCAAAAATTTCGGCATGGTCGGCATTCTCGCGAGCGTTCTTCTGGTCGGGAACATTGTGCCGCTGCTGTTGAAATACGTTGAATGGTATTACTGGCAACTCGCGTTCAGCTCAGGCGCGAAAATCATGGTCGTCGTTTTCGCAAGCGCACGCTGGATCGTTTCATCGCTGATTCTTTTTTACGGCTTCAGCATGTTTTACAAATTCGCGCCGCGCCGTCGCACGTCATTCTCGGAAGTCTGGATCGCTGCCGCGATCGTGACGATTTCGTTGCAAATCGTGCAGGGACTTTTCGTGCTCTACACAAAAAACTTTGGCCACTTCAACGCGCTCTACGGCACGTTCGGCGGCGTCGTCGCGCTGCTCATGTGGATTTATCTTTCGGGCTCGATCATCATCCTCGGCGGCTGTCTTTGCGCAGCCCAGGCGGAGGTGAACGGAAATGCAGAAGGCAGAAGTCAGAATGCAGAATAAAACACTCACCCGTCATTTTTCATTCTGCATTCTGCGTTCTTAATTTTCTTTAAACGCGATGTCACACATTTCGCTCAGGCTCTACCGGTTCATCGAGGATGCATGGAATGACGATCTGCGCGACTGGTGCGAGGCGCGTTCGCTCGCTGCGCTCAAGGGCTACGCGTGCTGGATTGTTGTCGCGTCGCGCGGGCAGGCGCGCTGGATAAAACGTCGCGCACTCAGCGAAGGACTAACGCTTTTCGGAATCAAATTTCTCGAGCCGCAAATGCTCCGTCGCGAACTTTGCGCGCTGTTCGGCGTGGAGGCGCTCTCGCTCGGGCGCGAGACGCTCGAGTTTTTGCTGAAAATTGCCGCGTTGAAACACGACGATGCAGACTCGAAATCGATCTCGCAAAATGCGGGCGCGTGTCTTCGTGCAATGGACGATCTCGCCGCGGCGGGTTGGAGCGAGAAGGAATTTGACGTGCTTCCGCAAGCTTCGCGCGATTTTTTTAAAACGCTGAAAAATTCGCACTCGTGGACGCCTGAACTCGATCGTTTGCTGCTCAAGCGTGCGACAAAAAAGCCGCTGCTGAGTTGCGTTATTGGATGGGACGCCGCGCACTTTACGCAGCTCGATTTGCTCGAAGCGCTCGCGCACAGCAGCGACCGCTGCGATCTCTTCGCGCCGATGCCGCGCAGCAGCAGCGAATCGCTGCAACAGCGCTGGATCGAATCGCTCGAAACGCGGCTAAACACAAATAAAACGACATGTGACGCGAGTGGATTTTCGTCTGCGAACGAGTCGCTCGTCTCGCGGCTGGAAGGCAGCGATTTGGCTGCGGAAAACGCGCCAAAGCCGCAACTGCTAGTCGGACGCGATTGGAACGATGAAATCAAACTTGTGCGCGACGATGTGATTTCGTGGCTCGCGAATTCATCGCCGAATCAGCGTCTCGCGATCATCGTCCAGCGCCGCACGCCATCGTCGCTCGCAATTGTGCGCGAACTCGCCGCAGCCGACGTCGCGTTGCTCGATGAAACGGGCGAAAAAATCGAAGCGACGCTCGACGTGCTGATTCAGTCGCAGATCGTGCGTTATGATTTGCGCGGATGCGACGTGGAGCCGCTGCTGGAGCTGATTAAACTACTGAACGAAAACAGCGGTAAAACATGGTCGTGGCTCGATCCGGAAACCGCGCACGCATTGCTCGATGATGCGTTTTCGTCGCTGCAAACACGCAACGCACGTTTGCTGATGCGCGGCTTCAAGCGCGGAGACGAGCGTTGCTGGCCGCAAATCGTGCGTCTCATCGAGCAGCTCGGCAAATGGAGCGGCGAGCTGACGTGGAGCGCTGCGCGCGCAAAATGGGAAGCATCTCTCGCGCCGCTCGGCCTTACGACGCAAGTGCTCGAGCCGCTTTGGTCGCGTGTCGGCGATTTGCTCGGCGAAGAGAAAATTTCAGCGCGCATTTTTATCGAATACATCGACGAAATGCTCGCGGGTCGCAATTCGCAGCGCGCGACGGATGCCGCGTCAGCGCACGCGCGGGTCGTTGTGACGACACTTGCAAATGCGCTGCATCAAACATGGGATCGCGTCGTTTTTCTAGATAGCAACGAAGGTATCTGGCCGCAGAAACCGGAGGAGAATCCCTTTCTCGACGATGCCGCCCGTGGCGCATTGAATGCGCGCCGCGGGCAACGCGCGCATCTGCTGGCGACCGGCGATCAGTCGGCTCTCGATCAATCGCATTTTCTCGATCTGATCGAGCACTGCACCGGAGAGATTGTATTCGCTTCGACCGCGCGCGAATCAGGCGAAGGTGCGCGCGAGGCTTATCCGAACGAATGGGTGATTCGCTGCTTGATCGAAAGTCACGGCAGCGATGCGAAATCCGCGCTCGGTGCATGGAAAAACGCGATGGAAATTTGTTCCCGGCTGGATCCGGCGTTGCAGCAAGGCGAGCGCGAGCATTTGGAAAACGTGCACACGTGCAGGAATAATCCGACGATTCCATTCGACAAATATCTGTTTAACTTCGGCGAATCGCAATTCTCGGCGCAATCCTGGTCGGCGGCAAAGCTCGACGAGGCGCTCACTTGTCCTGCGACATTTGCATTGCGCGAAATTTTCCACACCGAATCGCTGCGCGATACTGCATGGAAGCGCAGCGAAAGCACCGTGGTCGGCAGCCATACACACGCCTGGCTCGCGCGCGCTCTCGATGGCAGTGAAGATTTCAAACCGCTTCCGCCTCGCAATTTCAACGCTGAACTCGATGCGGAAATTTCCGCATCGCTTCAACGGTTGCGTGACTATTACGCGCACGAAAACCTTCCGCTGCCAATTTGGTGGGAAACCTGTTTACGCAAAGCCGCGTGGATTGCGCGCCGCTGTCTCGCGTCGATCGCGGAGATCGATGGCAAATGGTTTTTTGCGATGGAAAAAAGAATGCGGCAGGAGGTTTGCGCGGACGCCGCGAAGCTGCGGCTCAAGGGAAGATTCGATTTTGTGCTCAGTGATCGAGCGGCGTTCCAGGATGCGCGCATGCAAATCGTTGATTTTAAAACCGGCAAAAGCGATCCGCCGACTTTGGCGACGCTCGCAAAAGGCAACGGCTTTCAATTCGCTGCGTATTTCCTAATGGCGAAAGATGCAGGCGCAGCGAGCGTTTCCGTCGGCATCATCAGGCACGATATGACGAAGCTCGAATCGTTCACCGATGCCGACGACGCGGTTTTGCGCGAATTGATTTCGCCGCTCGCAAAGTTGCAGCGCGATTTGAATTTCGGTCGCCTCGGTCCGCTCGTGGCGGAGTGGGGGAGGTGCGAGACGCTGCCGATGGCGACGATCACGATTGCCCCCGAAGTGCTCGAACAAAAAGCGGAACTGCTTTTGCTCGCGAAATAACTACGCCGTCGTTTTGACTTCGACGATATCGTGAGGTGCGCTTTCGCGCTGGCCGGCTGGCGTGACGCGGATGAAACGCGCTTTTTTGCGGAGTTGATCAAGCGTTAACGCTCCGAGATAACCCATGCCCGACTGTATTCCGCCGACAAGCTGCGTGATCACCATGTCGAGTGACGCAGAGACTTCCTTGAGCGCCTCGACTCCCTCGGCAGCGACTTTGCGCGTGCTGTCCTTTGTGTGTCCGTAACGCGCGGCGCTTCCGGCTTTCATGGCCGCTTCGCTACCCATGCCGCGGTATTGTTTGTAGAGCTTGCCGTTGATTTCCATGATTTGCCCCGGCGCTTCCGGGCAGCCCGCGAGCAGACCGCCGCAGATCACCGCGTGCGAAAGTGTGAGCGCTTTGACGAGGTCGCCCGATTTTGTAATGCCGCCGTCGGCGATGATGCGGACGCCGAATTTTTCGGCTGCGCGCGAAGCCGTGTAGAGCGCGGTGAGCTGCGGAATGCCGACGCCAGCAACAATGCGCGTGGTGCAAATCGAGCCGGGCCCTTGTCCGATCTTGATCGCGTTCGCGCCTGCTTTCGCGAGGTATTCAACGCCCGCGCCGCTGGTGACATTCCCCGCAATGATCGGCAGTTCGGGAAACTGCTCGCGAATGAACCGAACCGTTTCGCCAACGCCTTTCGTATGACCATGCGCGGTCGAAACCGCGACGACATCAACTCCGCGCTCGAAGAGCGCGCCGACGTGCGACACGATCCGCTCCTTGTCCAGTTCGCCGGTAGAGTTTCGCGTAGCAGAAACCGCCGCGCCGCAAAGCAGACGGAACTTTTCGTCGCGAGCCGGCTTTACTTGTGAAGCGCGCTCCTGCGTGATGCGCTCGACGTCGCTCATCGTAAAAAGACCGCGCAGCCGGTCTTCATCATCGACGACAAGCAATTTGTGATTGCCGATATGTTCGGTGAAAAATTTGTCCGCGCGGGCGATCGGATCTGACGCGATTTCCTTTTCGCGGATGGTTTGCAGTTGTGAACGCGGCGTCATCGCGTCGCTAACTTTGCGCGCAGCATATCGATGTTTAACGACGTGGCCGGGCAGCAAGCCGACGAGCTTGCCACTCTGGTCGACGACTGGAAACGTGCTGAACGAAAAACGGCGCTGCTCGATGATCGCGAGCACATCGCCGATGAGCTGATCCGGCGTCGCTTTGATTGGATCCTGAATCAGTCCGTGAATGTTATTTTTTACCCGGCTGACTTCGCTGAGTTGCTGTCGCTCGGGCATGTTGTAGTGGATCAGGCCGAGCCCGCCGTTGAGCGCCATCGCAATCGCCATGCGCGATTCGGTGACCGTGTCCATGTCAGCCGCGATGATCGGCATTTGCAGCACGAGTTTGTCGCAAAGCGTGGTCTCAAGCCGCGTGTCGCGCGGGAGAATTTCGGAGTAAAGCGTGGCGAGGGTAACGTCGTCGTAGGTCAGTGCGGTCGAGCCCTGGTCGCGAAAAAACTCGTCGGCGGCTTTGTAAAATGTTGCGTCGAGCGCGGCGGAGTCGGAAACCATGTCGGATTTTGCGGAAACAAGGCGCGGCTGACAAGCGGCTCTTTTGCGAAACAAAAGCGATGCAATCCGACGTTCTTCAAAACGGATTTCGCGCGTGGCTCGCGCAGGCGCAGCGGCGCAATTCGTATCGGCTCACGCGTTTCGTCATTTTGCGGCTGCTCGGATTTGTCTATTTCGCCGCATTCGTCTCGCTCGCGGTGCAGGTGCTCGCACTGATCGGTTCGCGCGGTTTGACGCCGGCGAATGACTTTCTAATCCGCGTGCAAACACAGCTCGGCTCGCGCAAGGACGCGTTTCTCACGCTGCCGAGCATTTTCTGGTTTGGGATTTCTGATCGAGCGCTGGTTGTTTTCGCATGGGTTGGGGTGGCGTTGTCTTTTGTAGTAACGCTCGGTTACGCAAACGCTATTTTAATGCTTGTATTATGGATAATTTACATGTCGTTTGTCCATATCGGCCAGGATTGGTATGGCTACGGCTGGGAAATCCAATTACTTGAAACGGGTTTTCTCGCGATTTTTCTTTGTCCACTGCTCGATCCGCGTCCGTTTCCGAAGCGTGCGCCGCCTGTGCTCGTGATCTGGTTATTTCGCTGGTTGACGTTCCGAATCATGTTTGGGGCTGGCTTGATCAAGATTCGCGGCGATCCGTGCTGGCGCAACCTGACATGCCTGTTTTACCACTATGAAACGCAGCCGATCCCGAATCCGCTGAGCCGCGCATTTCATTTCGCGCCGGGGTGGTTGCTGCGGTTCGAAACACTCTGGAATCATTTCGTCGAGTTGGTTGTGCCGTGGTTTGCGTTCGGTCCGCGGCCCGCGCGACACATCGCGGGCGTGCTCCTCGCGAGCTTTCAGGTGATCCTGATTTTGAGCGGAAACCTTTCGTTTTTAAACTACCTGACGATCGTGCCGATCCTCGCGTGCTTCGATGATACGCTGCTCGCGCGGATGCTGCCGAAGAGCCTCGTGCGTCGCGCCAGAGTTGGCGAGGGGGAATGCACGCCCGTCGCTGAGAACGTCGCAATCGGATTAACAGGCGTTGTCGCTTTGCTGAGCTTCGAGCCGACACTAAATCTGCTTTCAAGCGGACAAATCATGAACACGTCATTCGACCGGTTGCATCTCGTGAACACTTACGGTGCGTTCGGAACGGTAGGTCGGGAGCGACGTGAAATTGTTTTTGAAGGAACGGCTGACACGATGATCACGCCGCAGACGCAGTGGCGCGAATACGAATTTCCATGCAAACCTGGCGACCCGATGCGGCGCCCGTGCGTAATCAGTCCGTTCCAGCCGCGGCTCGACTGGCAGATTTGGTTCGCAGCAATGTCGACGCCGAATGAGTATCCGTGGACGCTGCACTTCGTTTGGAAATTGCTGCATAATGATAAAGGCACGTTGAGCCTGCTCGCGAACAATCCTTTTCCAAATCAGCCGCCGCATTTCATCCGTGCTCGATTGTATCGTTATCAATTCGCGCGATCGGACGACCCGACTCATGCGTGGTGGAAACGCGAACTGCTCGGAGAGTGGCTGCCGCCGTTTTCCGCCGAAGATCCTGTCTGGCGCGATATTGTGCGCGTTTACGGCTGGCCTACAACGAACTCGGACGGAATCGTTCGTTGAGGCTCCCACAGCGCGGACAGCGCGGAAGCAGCGTCGTGGTCGTGTCCTCAAACTCGAACGCGCAAAGCGCGCAGCGCAGCCGGTAACGCAGTGCGCGCCGCGACTGGCGCGCACGTTTCCAGTTCCACATGATCCAGACGAAAAAAACGCTGTTTAAAAAAACAGCTAAATAAATGAAGATGAGCGTGGTCAGCGTGACGCGAAACATTTTCTATTGCTGATTGAAGGCGTCAGCGCCCCACGAGAACGTCGCCATTCCCCATATGATCGCTTCCGACGCGTTGCTGAATTCGCTTTTTCGGAGTTGAGATTCGGCCTGTTCGTCGATGGCTTTGTCGCCGGAGCTGGCTTGTAAAAAAACGTAGCGCACTTCGCCGCGCCCGGAGACGCCGATTAAAAAGCGCGCGGGCTGCAACTCGGTCGCGGACGAATGAAATTCGAGCGGCATCGGCTTTGTCACATTGCGATTTTCGAGCGCGCCTGAAAAATGGATCGTCGTGTGCAGCGCTGTTTGTGCCGGCTCTGCGACGGCTTCGTGCGGAAGCGCGCTTTCGATAAGCGCGAGCGGAGAACGCGCGGGAGGATAAGCAAAATTTTGCGGCGCTTCGGGAATGGTTTTCGGTTGCGCGCGCACCTGCGTGAACGACGGCTTGTAATCGAGCGTGAGCAGATTTTCCGGCACGACTTCCGGCGGCTTCGCCGCAATCGCGGGATCCTCTGCTTCGATCCAGCGCAGCAGCGATTCGTTTTCAGGCGAGTTTGCGGTGAGCAGACTTACCTGTGCAGGCGGTGGTGCGATATATGCCGACGGCGGATACGTAATTTGGAAAATGTAAAACGAAACAGCGTGTGCAAATAGCGACAACACAATGAAAGCAGGCAGCGCGAAGGAAACGTGCCGCGAATCCGGCCAATGAAACGTCAGGCCGGAGCGATCGAGCTTCATTTTTGTTCGGGAGAAGTTGCGAGGACGACGGAGAAACCGGCCTGCAATGCCTGGTTCGTCACCGCAACAATCAAGTCATACGGCGTCGTGCGATCGGCGCGCACGATCACTGTGCGATCTTTCGCGCGAATCGCGCTCAATGCTTTTCCAAATTCGTTCGGCGCAAATTTTTGATCGTGAAAATAAACCGCCGGTGCCGGCCCGGCAACGATGCTGACGATCTGCGGATTGCGTTGCGGCGCGAGCATGAAGCTGGAAAACGGCAGCGTGACCGCGATGCCCGGCAGGAGCACAAAGCGCGAGCTCAAGGCAAAAAAAACGATGACGAGAAAAAGAACGTTGATGAACGGAATGAGGCCGAACATCGCCGGGTTTTGCCGCAACGTGCGCGTGAGCTTCATCGAGACGGCTTACCTTCGGCCTTCGATTTTTTGCATTTCGAAGTCGATGATCGCAGCGCCCGGTTCGCGTTTTTCCGTGATGAGATTCACGATTTCGATGCCGCCACGCTCAAGGTCGTGCATGAGCGAATTCACGCGCGACGAAAGATAGCTGTATGCAACCGAACTCGGAATCGCAACGACGAGCCCAGCCGCGGTAGTGAGCAGGCTTTGATAAATGCCAGTCGAAATGTCGGTCGAAGTCGCCAGCCCGCTGTGGCTGGAAATCGTCACGAATGCCTCGATCAAACCGGTCACCGTTCCAAGCAATCCGATCAGCGGTGTGACGAACGAAATTGTCGCGAGAATGCTGAGGTTGCGCTCGAGGTTCGGCACTTCGAGTTGGCCGGCTTCCTGCACGATTTCCTTCAGTTCCGGACGTGGTGAGTCATGCCGGATGATCGCCGCATGAATGACTCTCGCGACCGGTCCTGGCGTGCCCGCGCATTCGTGCAGCGCCTCGGCGAAATTGCGACGTTGGATTAAATTCGCGAGGCCGCGCATGAACTCGCCGACGCGAATCGTCGCACGATGAAAATACGTCAGTCGTTCAGCGAATACAGCCGCCGAGATGACGCTGCAGAACAGAATGAGCCACATAAGCGGCCCGCCTTTTTGCATATAGTCGAGCATCCGGCTTTTATAGGCGAATGCGCCGGCCAGCGCAAATTTAAAGCTCGTCCGCGGCGTTCGCGAGAACGTCATGCACGAGCGGCGCGAGCATGCGATCGTGATGCAGCGCGCACAGAAAACCGCGGTCGCGCAGATAGACGCTCACGAAAAACGAGCCGCACTGCAGGGTGGCGTTTTGACTGCGGCCGAACGGCATCGCAATGGCGCAAATTGATTCGCGGAGAGCAGCAAGCTGGTTTTTAAAAACGACGACGTCGAGTTCACGCGGGAATCTTTCCGAAGTCGCGGCGATGTCATTTCCGAAAACTGCGCACGCAAACACGCCGGGTTGCTGCGCAATCGTGTCGGCGAGCTTTTGTTCGTGCGAGCGATTGTCTTCGACAATCGGTGTTTCGGTTTGAGTCGCGGCAATCAATGCCGCTGGTGTTGCAAACAAGCGCGGTGGCGGTGGACGGAAAAATGGGGTGGCAGCTTGCGTTTCCAGTGCCGACGGTTCGATTTCCGCCGGTTCGTTTTTTAATTCCGCCTCGACAATTGGTTGCGGAGATTCGTGCAAAACTTCCGTGACGGGAGCAATCGACTCTACAACTGGCACGGGCTCGGGAAGCGGTTCATTTGCCGGAGCAGGGGACTCGATGATTTCCGCTACCGGTTGCTCGATGTGAGGCGGCCTTTCCGGTTCGGGCGCGATTAAAATCTCAACGACCTCTGCCGCAGCTTCCGCGACAGGTTCGTCGATTTTTGCTTCCGGCAAAACTGGCTCGTTACCGTTGCTCCCGAGCGAGCCGATGTGAAAGACATGATGCGACGGCAGGTTTTGAAAAATTTCGTCGAGCGGAATCCAGACTTTGAAATCCTTCTCATGTTGAAAAGCCGCCGCGAGTTTCGCGGGCAACGCCGCGATGAAATCCTTAAGATCAATCTCGACGTGACCCGTCACAAGCTGCGGCTCGATCAAACGCATCGGAAGCGCCACACGCGCGTTGTCGCTCGGGATCGGCGAATGCCCGACAATGCGCGAAGGCAGCAGACGGCAAATTGCCGCGAGATCGAGCGAGATGGTTTCCTCCGCGCCATTGCTCGCGGGCTCGGGAACGGCCTCAGGCTTTGCCAAAGGCTGTGTAACTTCGGCGGCGGGAGCAGCCGGAATTATTGCATCTGGTGCAGTCGCGGAAATCGGCTCCGCTTTGTGGTTCACCGTCACCGGCGCAACTGACTTTGGCTTTGGAGCGCCCGGACGCGTCGAACGAAACGCGCCGACCTGTTCCAGCAATTTCTGCAGCGGCAACTGCACGTCGAAATCCGCATCCGGATCAATCTCCACGCGAAAAATCTCCGGGCACAGCCGCGCAACTTCCGTCAGCGGCACCGTCGCGCGACCACGCGCGATGCCGTTGCAAAGATCGTCTATTTTAAAACGCAACTCGCGCGAAGCATCGTGCGGACCTGGTTTTAAAAACTGCTGCGGAATGCGCGAAAGCACGTCGCCGAGACGCAGCACGACTTCGTTATTCGATTGTGTCGCAGCCGGTGGGCGATTGTTGCCGGGGCGAATCATTCGCGTGGAGTTTAGCGCATGCAGGGAAAAGCGCGAGTGCTTCCTTTTGCAGGCACGCTCGTTATTTTTGCAAAAAATAATTTCGCTGCTTTTCGCTGATCGGCTTCCCGAGCCGCTCCAGCACCAGCAGCATGTCTTCCCAGACCTTGCGCTTTTCGCTGAGCGACTGATTGCGCAGCAAATACGCCGGGTGATACGTCGCCATCAGCGGAATGCCCTCGAACTCATGCCAGCGTCCGCGCAGGCGATTCATCGGCTCGACGCTGCCGGTCAGTCCTTCCATCGCCGTCGCGCCGAGAGCCACCATCGCGCGCGGCTGGATAATCTCGATCTGCTGGCGCAAATACGGCAGGCACGTTTGCATTTCGGGCGACGTCGGTTTGCGATTTCCCGTGCTGCCGGCGGGCATGTCTGGACGGCATTTTAAAACATTCGCGATATAAACTTCGTCGCGTTGAAAGCCCATCGTCTCGATGATCTTCGTCAAAAGCTGGCCGGCCTTTCCGACGAATGGTTCGCCCTGCAAATCTTCATCCGCGCCCGGCGCTTCGCCGACGAACATCAGCTCCGCATCGAGATTGCCAACGCCGAAAACCACCTGCGTCCGCGTGCTCGCGAGATGCGTGCATTTCTCGCAAACGAGCACGCGCTCACGCATGGCTGCCATTTTTGGGGCTTTGTCAGTGCTTGAAACTTTCGCTTTGACTGGAAGCGCCGCGGCCGCAGACGGCGTTTCGATTTTTTTACGCACGACCGGATGACGCAACGCATCGAGCGTGTCGCGCGACACGCGTAGCTCGACGCCTTCATCGCGCAATTTCACCAGCGCGTCGTGCACGACTTGAACGGCATTTTGAAAATCACTCATCGATGCGGATGCCGATGTTTACGAAATCCTCCGGCAGCGGCGCACGAAAATTCATCGGCGCGCCCGTGCGCGGATGCGCAAAGCCGAGTTTCCACGCGTGCAACATTTGTCGCGGGAAATCGCCCGCCTGCTTGCCGGCGTAAAGTTTGTCGCCGAGCAGCGGATGCCCGATGTGCTTGAGATGCACGCGAATCTGATGTGTGCGTCCCGTGTGCAGCGTGCACTCGACGAGCGATCCGAACGCCAGTTCCCGCAAAACGTGGAATGTTGTTTTCGCCACTCGCCCGCGCTCAATCACCGCCATTTTTTTTCGATGCACGGGATGCCTCCCGATCGGCGCTTCGACGATGCAGTCTTTGGTTTTTAAATGCCCCACGACCAGCGCGAGATAAATCTTTGTCACCGTGCGCGCCGCAAACTGCCGGGACAAATGCGCGTGCGCGAAATCGCTCTTCGCGACGACGAGACAGCCACTCGTCTCCTTGTCGATGCGATGCACGATTCCCGGCCGCTGCTCGCCGCCGATGCCGGAAAGCGATTTGCAATGATGTAACAACGCGTTGACGAGCGTGCGAGAGAGATTTCCTGCCGCCGGATGCACGACCATTCCAGCCGGCTTGTTGATTACCACGATGTCGTCATCCTCAAACAACACATCCAGCGCGATATCCTCCGGCGCAGTCTCCACCGGTTGCGGCGGTGGTTCATCGATCAAAACAACATCGTCTCTTTTGATTTTCACGCTCGCCTTGGCCATCGCCGCATTCAGCCGCGCATGCCCGCTCTTGATTAACGCCTGCACCCGCGAGCGCGTGAGATGCGGCATCTTCTCTGCGAGAAATTGATCGAGCCGCCGGCCGGCTTCGCTTTTCTCGACATGAAATTCAGACATCGCGCGAAGCTACCGCGCCCATTCGACTGGCCGCAAGGACGCTTCAATTCCGCATGCGAAAATGCCGGGTGGATAATAGCCAATTTTGGTCACATAGCCGCCAAGGAATGTTGAGGCAGGGCGGCGTCGCACGCGTAGCGTCGTTGCAAATGCAAGCTCCAAGCACCAGCCGCGTGATCTTCAACAACACTGTCTTGCGCGACGGCCATCAGTCGCTCGCTGCGACGCGCATGACGACCGGGCAAATGCTCCCGATCACCGCCGATCTCGACGAACTCGGCTTCGGTGCGCTCGAAACGTGGGGCGGCGCGACCATCGATTCGTGCCTGCGCTTTCTCGCGGAGAATCCGTTCGACCGCCTCGACACATTGAAGAAACTCGCGCCGAAAACGCCGCACATGATGCTGCTGCGCGGGCAAAACATTGTGCAATACACGAGTTTTCCCGACGACGTCGTGAAGGCGTTCGTCGCGTGCGCAGCGAAGCACGGGATGAATATTTTTCGCATTTTCGATGCGTTAAACGACGTGCGGAACCTCGAAACACCGATTCGCGCCGTGCATAAAGCCGGCCAGCATGCGCAGGGCGTGATTTGTTACACGACGAGCCCGGTTCACACGCTGAAAGCATTCATTAAACTCGGCGAACAGCTCGAGGAAATGGGCTGTGACTCGATTTGCCTGAAAGACATGGCCGGTTTGATCACGCCGACGATGACTTACGATCTCGTTCGCGAATTGAAGCGCCGTCTTTCAAAACCGCTCGTGCTGCACAGTCACAACACAGCGGGAATGGCAACGGCGTCTTATTATGCGGCGATAGAAGCGGGTGTAGACGCAGTCGATACATCAATCGTTCCTTTCGCCAACGGCACCGGCCAGCCCGACACGCTGCTCATGCTCGCGATGCTCGAACGCAGTCCGCGCAAGCCGCAATTCGACACCGCGCCTTTCAAAAAAATCCGCACACATCTCGAGAAAGTTTACGAGGAGCTGAAGGCGTTCACGAGCCCGAGCAACGAGAAAATCGACGCGGACATCCTCGAATATCAGGTGCCCGGCGGCATGCTCAGCAATTTCCGAAATCAGCTCAAGGAGCAGGGAATGAGCGACCGGCTCGACGATGTGATGCGCGAAATTCCTTACGTTCGCGAGTGTCTCGGCTGGATCCCGCTCGTCACGCCGACTTCGCAAATCGTCGGCACGCAGGCGATGCTCAACGTGAAATTCGGTCGCTGGAAAATGATCTCGCAGCCGGCGATGGACGTGGTGCTCGGCAAATATGGACGCACGCCCGGCGCGGTTGATGCGGGGCTTTTGAAGGATGTCGAAAAACGCACGGGAGAGGCTCCAATACAGGGCCGCGCGGCCGATCACCTCGAGCCGAGAATGGAAAAACTGAAGACCGAGTTGCGCGCAAAAAATCTGCCGGACAGCGACGAAAACGCGGTTCTTTACGCGATGTTCCCGCTCGAAACCGAGAAGGTTTTGAAAGGCGAAGCGAAGGCTGCGGTTGCCGCGCAAGCTGCACCGAAAACGGAGACGAAAACAAAAACAACGAACGCGGCGAACGGTTCGCGTTACGTGCTGAATATCGATGGCAAGCGCCATGAAGTCATCGTCGAGGAGGTTTCGAAATGAGCGATCACACAACGCTCGATCTCACCGAATTCTCCGCGCCAAGCTACGAGAAATGGCGCACGGAAGCCGAAGCGACGCTCGCCGGCGTGCCTTTTGAAAAGAAGCTCGTCACGCGCACTGACGAAGGCATCGACGTGCAGCCGATTTACCGCCGTGAAGATATTGCAGGACTCGCAACTCTCGGCGCATTGCCGGGCACCGCGCCTTTCGTGCGCGGCATTCGCGCGGAAAACACGTGGGAAGTCGCGCAGGAGATTCCGTATGGGTTTCCGCGCGCGTTTAACGAAGCGTTGCGCAACGATCTTGAGCGTGGACAGACCGCCGTAAACATCACGCTCGATCAAGCCACACGTCACGGGATCGATCCCGATGTCGCGCGTCCCGGCGAGCCCGGTTTGTGCGGCGTTTCCATCGCGACGACGGAAGATCTCGCGCGTGTTTTGAGCGGCGTCGATTTGAATCGTGTGCCGCTGTTCTTGCAGCCCGGCTCAGCTGCGCTGCCGCTTTTCGCGCTGCTGATTTCGCATTTGCGCCGGCACGGTTTCGATTTGAAAAAACTGCACGGTGCGATCGAACACGATCCGCTTGGCGAGTTGCTGATCGACGGCTCGCTGCCGCATTCGCTCGCGAGCGCTTTCGAGCAGATGGCGCTGCTCACGAAATGGGCGCTGCGCGAGACGCCGAAGTTCGCGACCGTCGCGGTGCGCACGCATGCGTATCACGACGCCGGTGGAAATGCGGTGCAGGAACTCGCTTTCGCGCTCGCGACCGGCGTCGAGTATTTGCGCGAAATGGATGCGCGTGGAATCACGATTGACGATACGGCGCCGCGGCTGCGTTTCGCGTTTTCGATCGGCGCGGATTTCTTCACGGCGATGGCGAAATTCCGCGCGGCGCGTTTGCTCTGGTCACGCGCGGTAAGCGCAAGCGGCGGTAATGAAGAGGCGCAAAAAATGCACATCCACGCGCGCACTTCGCTTTGGAATAAATCGACGCTCGACCCTTACGTGAACATGCTTCGCGGGACGACGGAGGCGTTCGCGGCGGTTGCGGGCGGATGCGAATGTCTGCACGTAGCGGCGTTCGATGAAGTCGTTCGTCCGCCCGACGAATTGTCGCGCCGCATCGCGCGTAACACGCAGATTATCTTACGCGACGAATGCCATTTTAATCACGTCATCGATCCAGCAGGCGGCTCGTATTACGTCGAGTCGCTGACCGATCAACTTGCGCGCAAAGCGTGGGCGCTTTTCCAGGAAATCGAAAGACTCGGCGGAATGTCGGGCGCGCTCGCTGCGGGCGTGCCGCAGCAGCAAGTTAACGAATGCGCCGCAAAGCGTGCGGATGCCATCGCATATCGCAGGCTATCGCTCGTCGGCGTGAATGTTTACGCAAATCCGAAGGAAAAACCGCTCGGCGGCGCGAGTCTCGACTTCGCGGAGCGTCAGCAAAGACGCGCGGCTTACACAACCGGATATCGGACAACGCCGGGCCACGTCGCGCAAACTGCTGTTATGGCGCGGCTCAGTGAAGTGTTGGACTGCGCGCCGGAAAGCATTGTCGGTTTCGCGATTGCCGCAGCGGCCGAAGGCGCGACACTCGGCGAGCTTGCGCGCACATTGCGGGCGCGCGACGGCGAATCGGTGAAAGCCGAGCCACTGCCGGTGCGGCGGGCCGCGCAGCCGTTTGAAAAATTGCGCTCAGCAATCGAAGTCGCGGGACGCCCCAAAGTCTTTCTTGCGAACATGGGTCCGCTGCGACAGCACAAGCCGCGTGCGGATTTTTCAACGGGCTTTTTCCAGATCGGCGGCTTCGACATAATTGAAAATCGCGGGTTTCAACGTGTCGAAGCCGCGCTCGATGCCGCGGAAAAATCGGAAGCACCGATTGTTGTCATTTGTTCGACCGACGAAACCTATCCGGAAATCGTTCCGGTCCTGGCGGGTTTGCTCAAAGCGAGCCGCCCAAATATCGTCATCGTGCTCGCCGGATATCCAAAAGAGCACGTTGAGGAATTCAAAAAAGCCGGCGTGGATGAATTCATCCACATCCGCGCGAACTGCTACGAGACGCTGCGCGGCATCGCAAAAAAAGTCGGAGTCGTTTTATGAGCAACATCCCGGATTTCACTCAAGTTGAATTCAGTTTGCCGGAGGCCAAATCGTCCGGGAAGCCGCTTGAACAAAGCATTTGGCGGACAATGGAGCAGATCGATGTGAAATCAGTTTACACGGCAGAGGATGTTTCCGAGGCAAAGCATCTCGGTTTTACATCAGGCATCGCGCCGTTTTTGCGCGGGCCTTATGCGACGATGTATGTGCAGCGCCCGTGGACGGTGCGGCAATACGCCGGATTTTCGACCGCGGCGGAAAGCAATGCCTTTTACCGCCGCAATCTCGCCGCCGGACAGCGCGGCTTGTCGGTAGCGTTCGACCTCGCCACCCATCGCGGCTACGACAGCGATCATCCGCGCGTCGTAGGCGATGTCGGCAAGGCAGGTGTCGCTGTTGATTCAGTCGAGGACATGAAGGTTTTGTTCGACGGCATCCCGCTCGACAAGGTGTCGGTCTCGATGACGATGAATGGCGCGGTTTTGCCCGTGCTCGCTTTTTACATCGTCGCGGCTGAAGAACAGGGCGTTAAACAAGAGCAGCTCACCGGCACGATCCAGAATGACATTCTCAAGGAATACATGGTGCGCAACACCTACATTTATCCGCCGGAGCCTAGCATGCGGATCGTTGCGGACATCTTCGAGTTCACCTCGAAACTCATGCCGAAGTTCAACTCGATCTCGATCTCCGGCTATCACATGCAGGAGGCCGGCGCGACCGCGGATCTCGAGATGGCTTACACGCTCGCTGACGGGCTCGAATATGTGCGAACCGGCTTGAAAGCAGGCATCGACATCGATGCATTCGCGCCTCGGCTGTCGTTCTTTTGGGCCCAAGGAAAAAATCTCTTCATGGAAATCGCGAAGATGCGCGCGGCGCGCGTAATCTGGGCGAAGCTCATCAAGCAGTTCAATCCGAAGAACCCGAAATCGATGGCGCTGCGGACGCATTCGCAGACCAGCGGCTGGTCGCTGACGGAGCAGGACCCATTTAACAACGTCGTTCGCACGTGTATCGAAGCGATGGCCGCCGCCTTCGGCCACACGCAATCGCTGCACACGAATTCGCTCGATGAAGCCATCGCGCTGCCTACCGATTTTTCTGCACGAATCGCGCGCAACACGCAGCTTTATTTGCAGGAGGAAACCGGCATCTGCCGCGTAGTCGATCCGTGGGGCGGCAGCTACTACGTCGAGGCGCTGACCGATTTGCTGTTGAAAAAAGCGTGGGCGCACATTCAGGAAGTCGAGCACCTCGGCGGCATGACGAAAGCGATCAACGAAGGCTTGCCAAAAATGCGCATCGAGGAAGCTGCGGCACGACGTCAGGCGCAGATTGATTCGGGACGCGAGGTGATCGTTGGCGTGAATAAATTCCGTCTGCAAAAAGAAGAGCCGATGGAAATTCTCGATGTTGATAACGCCGCAGTGCGCCAGGCGCAGATTGCGCAACTGAAAAAGATCAAAGCCGAACGCGATACAGCGAGTGTCGATGCCGCGCTGGTTGCGCTAACCGAAGCTGCCGGGAGCGGAAAAGGAAATCTGCTCGCGCTGGCCGTGGAAGCTGCCCGCGCGCGAGCGACGCTCGGCGAGATTTCGAGTGCACTGGAAAAAGTTTGGGGCCGTCACAAAGCGCAGATTCGCTCGATCACCGGCGTTTACGGCGGCGAGTTCGGCGAGGCGGATGAGATCACACGCGTTCGCAAAATGACGGACGATTTCGCCGAACGCGAAGGACGTCGTCCGCGCATTTTGATCGCGAAAATGGGCCAGGACGGACATGACCGCGGCGCGAAAGTCGTTGCGACCGCGTATGCCGATCTCGGGTTCGACGTAGACATCGGCCCGCTTTTTCAAACACCTGCCGAAACTGCGAAGCAGGCGGTGGAAAACGATGTGCATATTGTCGGCGTCAGTTCGCTCGCAGCGGGGCACAAAACGCTTGTGCCGCAGCTAGTCGGCGAACTGAAATTGCTCAGCCGCGAAGACATCATGGTCATCGTCGGCGGCGTCATTCCAGCGCAGGATTACGACGCGCTCTACAAAGCAGGCGCGGCGGCGATTTTCGGACCGGGCACGGTGATTCCCGATGCCGCGGAAAAAATGCTCAACGAACTCAATGAGCGGCTCTCCACTCAATATGCATGAGGACCGCAGCAACTTATCGGCGAAAATTTTGCGCAGACGATTACGTCGCGGGCGTGCTATGCGGCAATCGCGCGATGCTCGCTCGCTCGATCACGCTGATCGAGAGCAACGCGCCGGCGCACATGGTGCTCGCGGAGCAAGTCGTGCAGCAGCTTTTGCCGCATGCGGGAAATTCAATTCGTGTCGGGATCACCGGCGTGCCAGGTGTCGGCAAGAGCACATTTATCGAAACGCTCGGCTGTCTGCTTTGTCGGCACGGAAAACGCGTCGCGGTGTTGACGGTCGATCCGAGCAGCACGCTGACGCACGGCTCGATTCTCGGCGACAAAACGCGCATGGAGATGCTTTCGCGCGAGGCGAATTGTTTCATCAGGCCGTCGCCGTCCGGCGGCGCGCTCGGGGGTGTAACGCGCAAAAGCCGGGAGACAATTTTGATCTGCGAAGCGGCGGGATTCGACGTGGTGCTCGTCGAAACAGTCGGTGTCGGCCAGAGCGAAACGACGGTGCGGTCAATGGTCGATTTTTTTCTCGTGCTGATGCTCGCGGGTGCGGGCGACGAACTGCAGGGCATCAAAAAAGGAGTCATCGAGCTGGCGGATGCGTTGCTCATTACGAAGGCGGACGGCGACAACAAACAGCGCGCCGAAGCAGCGCGGATCGAGTTTTCACGCGTGATCCACTATTTAAACACTCCGACAGCCGGCTGGCACCCACCGGTGCTGACTTGCTCAAGTGTGAAGAGCACGGGCGTCGCGGAGATTTGGGACGTGATCGAGAAATTTCGCGAAACGATTCAGCGCACCGGCATGTTCGCGGAACGACGTCGTTCGCAAACGCTCGACTGGATGCGCGAAATGCTCGCCCAGGAATTGTGGCGCGCATTTTCGCACGATTCGGAAGTGCTCTCGAAACAGCCGCGCATCGAAGCGGACGTGCTGCACGGAAAAATCTCGGCCACAGCGGCTGTCAAACAAATGCTGCACATCTACACAAACAACCATGATTCAGAAAATTGACCATCTCGGCATCGCCGTCCGTAACCTGGACGAGTCGGTGAAATATTACGAAAACGCGCTCGGGTTAAAGTGCGAGCACATCGAGGAAGTGCCTTCGCAAAAGGTGCGCACGGCATTTTTCCACGTCGGCGAAGTGCACGTGGAACTGCTCGAACCGACCGCGCCGGAAAGCCCGATCGCGAAGTTTTTGGAAAAAAATCCAAATGGTGGAATTCATCACGTCGCATTCGGCACGGACAATATCGGCGCGCAGCTCGCGACCGCGAAAGCCGCGGGCGTCCATCTCATCCACGAAACGCCGATCGACGGCGCTGCGAACAAACTCGTCGCTTTTCTCCATCCAAAATCAACCCAAGGCGTGCTGACCGAGTTTTGCACACCGAAAGCATAACATTTATGGCTATCGCAAAATTCCTACTCGACCAACTCCACGAACGGCGGCAGCGCGCGGCGCAAGGCGGCGGACCCGACAAGATCGAAGCGCGCCACGAAAAAGGCCAGATGAGCGCGCGCGAGCGGCTCGGCACTTTGTTTGAGCCAAGCACGTTTCAGGAATTCGGCATGCACGCCGAGCACAGCGGGCAGTTGTTCGGGCTCGCTGGCAAAACGCTGCCATCCGATGGCGTCGTGACCGGCACGGGCTTCGTCGATGGCAGGCCGATCGCAGCTTACAGCCAGGACTTCACGGTTGCGGGTGGTTCGCTCGGAAACATTCACGCAAAGAAAATTTGCGATATCATGGATTACGCGGTGCATGCCGGCATGCCGGTTGTGGGCTTCAATGACTCCGGGGGCGCGCGCATTCAGGAAGGCGTCGAATCGCTTTCCGGTTACGGCAAAGTTTTTTTTAAAAACGTCTATTGTTCCGGCGTGGTGCCGCAGATTGCGGTGATCGCTGGTCCATGCGCGGGTGGCGCGGCTTATTCGCCGGCGCTTACAGACTTTCAAATCATGGTAAACAAGTCGGCGAACATGTTCATTTGCGGCCCGGAAGTCATCAAAGCCGCAACCGGCGAAGCGGCAACGATGGACGAAATCGGCAGCGCTACCGCGCATGCAACGGTCGCCGGCAACATCCACTTCGTTGCGAACGACGACGCACACGCCGTCGCGCTCGTAAAAAAGCTGCTCTCGTTTTTACCGTCGAACAACATCCTCGACCCGCCGCATCAACTGAACACGCCGCTGGTGCTCTCACCCGATCCGGGCATGAACGAGCTTGTGCCTGAGGATCCGAAAGCGCCAATCAACGTGCACGTGGTCATTCAGCGGCTTGTCGATGGCGGCGACTTTTTTGAGGTGCAGATGGATTGGGCGAAAAACATCGTCATCGGATTTGCTCGGATCCAGGGCATTGTCGTTGGCATCGTCGCAAACCAGCCGCTGGTTCGAGCCGGCACGCTCGACATCGATTCGTCGGACAAAGGCGCGCGGTTTATCCGCTTTTGTAACGTGTTTAACATTCCGATTGTTACGCTTGTGGATACCGGCGGATTTTTCCCCGGCAAAGCGCAGGAACGCGGCGGAATCATTCGCCACGGCGCGAAAATGCTGTTTGCCTATGCATCGGCAACGGTGCCTAAGATCACAGTCATCATGCGAAAGGCATACGGCGGCGCTTACCTTGCGATGTGCTCGCGAGATCTCGGGGCCGATTTGGTTTTTGCGTGGCCGACGGCGGAAATCGCCGTGATGGGCGCGGAAGGCGCGGTGAAGATTTTGTATCGCAACGAAATCAAAAACGCAGCCGATCCGAAGGCGCGCGAAGCCGAGTTGAGCAAGGAATACCGGGAGCGATTCGCTTCGCCTTATCAAGCTGCCGAGCTGGCGATGATCACCGACATTATTGAGCCATCAGAAACGCGTGCGATGGTCGGCGTAGCTTTACGCAATACACTTTCGAAGCGAGAAACGCGCCCGCCGAAGAAACACGGAAACATCCCGCTGTGATGGAGAACCACTAATGGCGAGTGAAACAGACCAACCCAGACTCGCACCGGAAATCGTCGCGGCAATCAGCGCTGCAATCCATGCTGTGATCGATCAGCCATTCCGAATCATTACCATTTCGGAACGGCATCCGGACGGCACGCTCGTCAGCTTTTGGTCCATCGAAGGACGCCGCGCAATTTTCTCTTCGCACCAATTCCGTTAATTCTATGAAACGACTCCGCGTCACCGTCGAAGGCAAGACCTATGAAGTAACTGTCGAGCTACTCGATGAAAAAGGTAATCCTGCTTTCACACCCACTGCGTCCGCTGCTCCAGCCTCGCTAGCCGCAAGCTCCATCGCGCCTCAGGCAAACACGCCAGCGCCCGCTGCTTCGAGTGAACCGGGAGCTGTAAATAGTCCGCTTGCCGGCATCATCAAGTCAGTGGATGTAACTTCCGGTCAAACCGTGAAGCAAGGCGACCAGTTAATCATACTCGAGGCGATGAAGATGAATACTTATGTCTATTCGCCACAAGATGGCAAGATAGGCGAAGTTCTCGTTAAGCCAGGCGATGCCGTAGCGGAAGGACAGGTTCTACTTAGGATACAATAGCCGGTAAGACTTATGACTAATCAACTCGCATTCATCACTGCTGCTGAAGCAGCCGCTTTTATTTCCGATGGAGAGACGATAGGCTTTAGCGGCTTTACCCCGGCTGGCGCTGCCAAGGCGGTGCCGCTGGCCCTCGCCGAGCGAGCGACAGAGCTTCATGCGCGTGGCAAGCCATTTCGCATTGGTGTGATTACCGGTGCTTCGACAGGACGTTCGCTTGATGGCGCTTTAGCAAAGGCGGACGCGATTGCTTTTCGCACACCATATCAATCCGATCCCGATTTGCGGAAAAGCATCAACGCAGGTCGCACGCGCTTTTTCGACATGCACCTATCAACGGTAGCGCAAGCTATCCGCTATGGCTTTCTCGGAAAAGTGCATTGGGCGATTATAGAAGCTTGTGATGTCACTGCTGATGGCGAGATCGTTCTTACCTCATCAGTAGGTGTAGCTCCAACCATCTGCCGCGTGGCGGACCGAATCATTGTAGAGCTAAATCGTCGCCACCCTGCTGCGTTACGCGGTTTTCACGACGTTTATGAACCGGCCGATCCGCCGCACCGCCGCGAGGTTCCAATCTATAAACCATCGGATCGCATTGGAGCCGCAACCATTAAAGTAGATCCAAAAAGGATCATCGGAATAGTTGAAACCAATCTCGATGATGAGACGAACGCCTTTGATGAACCTAATGAAGTAACCTGCAAAATTGGCGACAATGTCGCGGACTTCCTTGCTCGCGAAATGCGCGCAAAGCGTATCCCGAAGTGTTTTCTGCCGGTGCAATCCGGCGTAGGTAATATCGCGAATGCGGTCTTAGGAGCGATGAGCAGTCATTCAGGAATACCGCCTTTCGAGATGTATACCGAAGTTATCCAGGATTCGGTTATTGAGCTAATCCGTTTAGGTAAAGTGAAGTTCGCGAGTGGAGTTTCACTGACAGTTAGCAATGCGGTTTTACAGAGCATCTATCAAGATATTGAGTCATTCCGCTCAAAGCTGCTACTCCGTCCACAAGAGATTGCGAACAACCCGGAGATTGTCCGGCGACTGGGTCTTATTTCTATCAACACTGCTATCGAAGTCGATATCTTTGGCAATATCAACAGCACCCATGTGATGGGTAAGCAGATGATGAATGGCATCGGCGGCTCGGGCGATTTCACGCGCAATGCTTATCTCTCAATCTTCACCTGCCCATCTACAGCAAAGGGCGGAAAGATCAGCACGATTGTTCCATTTGTAAGTCATCTTGATCATAGCGAACACTCGGTTTCTGCAGTAATAACCGAGAATGGTATCGCCGATCTGCGCGGCAAGTCCCCGCACGAGCGCGCGAGAGTCATCGTGGATAACTGCGCTCATCCCGACTATCGCGATGAGTTGCACGGTTACTTCGATCAGGTCAAAGACGGACAAACTCCGCAAACCCTGGCGGGCGCGTTTGCGATGCATCAGCAGTTGCTCAAGACCGGTTCGATGCGTGGCGTGGACTGGGAGCGCTTTTTTGCTGAAGCTTAGCCTTACGATTTCGGCCCGCGCAAAATTTCCATGATTCCGCGGATCGGGATCGGCAACCATGTCGGTCTGTTATTTAACTCATAGCCGACTTCATACACTGCCTTGTCGAGCAGGAACGCATCCACGAGTGTCTCGACATCTTCGTTGTCGTACGGGATGAAAGAGGCGCGTCCTGCGGTTTCAAGATAGCTCTGCAGAAAAATCGCGCTGACGAATTGCGCCCAGTTCTCGGCCCATGGCTGTAAAAACGAAACGTCCTCGGCGCGGATGTTTGGCAACTGCTGCGCGAGCGCGCTGTGTGCAGCGTAGTGAAATGAGCGGAGCATGCCGGCAACGTCGCGCAGCGGCGAACGTTTCATTTTACGCTCGGTCAAAGAGCGGGACGGCTCGCCTTCAAAATCGATGATGATGAAATCCTTTCCGGTGTTGAGCACCTGGCCGAGATGGTAGTCGCCGTGCGTGCGGATTTTTGTGGCAGTCATTTTTCTGCGCAGCAGTTTCGATTGGCGCTGCAGGATTTCCTTTTCCGCACGCAACAGCTCCGCGGCGCTCTCGCGGATTTTTTCGTCGAGGCGCGGGAGCATGCGCTGGAGTAATTGCATCGTGCGCCGCGTCAAACCGCGCATCGATTGATACATCGAGCGCTGGTAGAGCGTCGTGAAAGGCTCGGGTGTGAAATTCGCGTCGGTTTCCTCGGCCGCCAGCGCGAGGTGCATCTGCGCAGTGCGCTGGCCGAGTTGCCGGACGCGCTCGGGATAAATTCCGCCCATGAGTTCAGCGAAACTGTTGCCGGACAACTGCACTTGCGAAAAGAGCGAATGCCCGCGAAAGCCCGCCAGATCAGGCTTCGCAGCCAGCACGCGTTCGTAGAAGCGGCTCACGGAATCGAGCGTGTAAGCCCACGCATCCCCCTCGTTCGGCACCATTCCGAGCAGCAGCCCGAGCACGCGCGGCTCGCGACCGTGGCAGCGATATTCGATCGAGCCGCCGAAAGGCGGAACAAACGCGAACTTTTGTTTTTCGCTGAGGAAACGCAGGATTTCGGCGTCCGGATTCACGCCCTCCTCGAGCTTGCGATAGAGTTTCAGGAAAAATTGATCGCCGTAAATGATCGACGAGTTGCTTTGCTCGACCTTCAGCACGCGGGAAGTTGTCGCGAGATTTTTTTCGCCGAGCGTCCCCAGCGCGCTGCCCGAAAATCCCGCGACATTGCCCCGCAAGCCGCGCTGCAGCTTGTTTTGCGCGATGCTGCGCAAGAGCTCGGAGCGAAAATGGCCGTCGTGGATTCCATCGTGCAATACGAACTCGGCGCCATTGTCTCGTAACCGCGCGACGATCGCTTCGTTTGGCAATTCGCGCGTCTCCGCAGCGGGCGATATTTGCAGCGGCAGCAGGTAAGTCTCCGCGACACCGTCGGTAAACGTCAACTCCACGAGCAGTAACTGCGCGGCATTCGCGGCGTTCGTCGTCGCGATCCGCTCGATAATTTCCACATTACGAATCGTGCGCGTTTTGCTGCCGAACCAGCGACATGCGCGAATGTAGCCGGGCAGTATCGAGCGCTCGAGAAGCTCGCTCGCAAGTAGCGCGTCCCAGTTCGCGCTCAAATCAAAACCCGGCACGGCATATTCAGTGCCGACCGCTGCAGGCGCAGCGTCGGGCTGCAACGTGAGCCAGTAATGATCGTGAGGCGCGAGAGTGAAGATGTAAGGTTGCTGCGGCTTGATTTGCGGGAATTTGTTCTGGCTGAAAACCTCGGTCGGCGTCATGCCGGCGAGCGCGCCGAGATCGAGCTCCACGACTTGCGCGAAGCGCGAAAGGTTCACGACCACGAGCACGGTTTCTTCGCCAAGCCGCCGCGTAAATGCGAGCACCTTGCCATTTTCAGGCAGCAAAAATTCGATCGTGCCGCTGCCGAATGCGCGGATTTGTTTGCGCATCGAAATGACGCGGCGCGTCCACCAAAGCAGCGACGACAAATTGCGCTCCTGATTTTCGACGTTTAACGCTTCGTAGTGATATTCCGGGTCGATGATGACCGGCAGAAAAAGCTGCTGCGGGTTCGCCTTGGAAAAACCGGCGTTGCGATCGGGCGACCATTGCATCGGTGTGCGGACGCCGTTGCGGTCGCCGAGATAGAAGTTATCGCCCATGCCTATTTCGTCGCCGTAGTAAACAATCGGTGTCCCCGGCAGCGAGAAAAGCAGTGTGGTGATCAACTCGATTTTTCGTCGCGAACGCAGCAGTGGAGCCAGCCGGCGGCGAATGCCGAGATTGATCCTCGCGCGCGGATCAGCCGCATACATTCGCCACATGTAGTCGCGCTCCTCGTCGGTCACCATCTCCAGCGTGAGCTCGTCGTGATTGCGCAGGAAGGTCGCCCACTGGCAGTTGTCGGGAATGCACGGTGTCTGGTCGAGGATGTCGATGAGCGGAAAGCGGTCTTCCATTTGCAACGCCATGTAGAGCCGCGGCATGAGCGGGAAATGGAAATTCATGTGACACTCGTCACCGTTGCCGAAATACGCCGCGGCGTCCTCGGGCCACTGGTTCGCCTCCGCGAGCAGCATGCGGTCTTTGTATTTTGCGTCGATGTGTGCGCGCAGTTTTTTCAAATAGGCATGCGTCTCGGGCAGGTTCTCGCAGTTCGTTCCTTCGCGCTCGTAGAGATACGGCACGGCATCGAGCCGTAATCCGTCCACGCCCATGTCGAGCCAGTAATCGAGCACTTTTAAAACCGCTTCGTGCACTGCCGGGTTGTCGAAATTCAAATCCGGCTGGTGCGAATAGAACCGATGCCAGTAATAGGCGCGCGCAACCGGATCGTAGCTCCAGTTCGAGTGCTCGAAGTCTTTAAAAATGATGCGCGCCTCGAGATATTTGTCCGGCGCATCGCTCCAGACGTAGTAATCGCGCCACGGATCGCCCGGCGCGGCGCGACGTGAACGTTGAAACCACTCGTGCTGGTCCGACGTGTGATTGATGACCAGCTCTGTGATCACACGCAGCCCGCGCTGATGCGCCGCGGCGAGAAATTCCTGAAAATCCTCAATCGTCCCGTAGCTCGGATTCACCGAAAAATAATCCGCGATGTCGTAGCCATCGTCGCGCAGCGGCGACGGATAAAACGGCAGCAGCCAGATCGCCGTCACGCCGAGTTCCTCGAGATAATCGAGCTTCTGGATCAGCCCTCGAAAATCGCCGACGCCATCGCCATTCGTATCGTAGAACGCTTTGACATGGATCTGATAAATGATCGCGTCTTTGAACCAGAGCGGATTGTCGTCGAGCTTTGTCATAGGAGGTATATCCAAAGTTGGAATCCCATTTGAGCGCAACGGCGGATGTTTAACAATTCATGTTACGCGATTGTGCCAGGTTCCTCCGCGCGCGAAATCCGGTCTCGAAAAGCGAAGTTTTCGTGGTGAAAATTGCCCTTCCGAAGAGAAAACTTGGCATGCTGCAGGGTAGGGCGGCTTTCTTTCCGAAAGCAACTATAACGGGCGCAGAACCGAGAAAAAACATTGTGAGGCTGCGGCTTCACGCGTAGATTTCCGGCTCACTTTTTCCCCGATTTTTATGTCTGATAAACCCGCTGCTCCCGACCAACAATACGACGCTTCCAAGATCGACAAGCTCGAAGGACTGGAAGCCGTTCGCAAGCGGCCGGGCATGTATATCGGCGACCCCGATGAGCGCGGCTTGCACCATTGCGTTTTCGAGGTTCTCGACAATTCCATCGACGAGCATCTCGCCGGTTTTTGCACGAAGATCGAGGTCACCGTTCACATGGACGGCTCGGTTTCGATCAAGGACAACGGCCGCGGCATACCGGTCGATATGCACCCGAAATTCAAGATGCCGGCGGTCGAGCTCGTGCTGACGAATCTGCACGCGGGCGGAAAATTCGGGCAGGGAGCTTACAAATATTCGGGTGGTTTGCACGGCGTCGGCGCGAAGTGCGTGAACGCGCTCAGCGACTGGTTCAAGGTCGAAGTCTCGCGCGACGGGAAAGTTTACCACATGGCGTTCGAGCGCGGCAAAACGACGCAAAAACTGAACGTTATCGGAGAGTTAAAAAACAAGAAGCACACGGGCACGCTGATCACGTTCATGCCCGACGCGACGATCTTCACGATCACGACGGAGTTTCGCTTCGAACGGCTCGCGGCGCGTTTACGCGAACTGGCGTTTTTGAATCCCGGACTGGAGATCATCCTGACCGATGAGCGCAGCGAGGTGCCGCGGACCGAGTCGTTTTTCTACAAACTCGGCATCGAGGAATTTGTGCGGCAGCTCGGCGAAAACAAGTCGCTCATTCATCCGAAACCGATCGTGCTCTCGCGGCAAAAGGACGAAGTCTTTGTCGATGTGGTGATGCAATATAACGATAGCTACAACGACCAGATTTTGTGCTTCGCGAACTCGATTCCGAATCCGGACGGTGGCACACACCTGACCGGCTTCCGCTCCGCGCTGACGAAATCGATCAATCAATACGCGAAGTCGAATAATTTGCTGAAAGAAAAAGACCCGACCATTTCCGGCGACGACGTGCGCGAAGGATTGATCTGCGTTCTTTCAATCAAGCTGCCGAACCCGCGTTTCGAGTCGCAAACGAAAGTAAAACTCGTGAACACGGAAATCGACGGCATCGTGAACTCGGTCGTTTACGAGGGCTTGATGACGTTCTTCGATCAAAATCCGCCCGTCGCCAAAAAGATCATCGAGAAGTCGCTAATGGCATCGCGTGCCCGCGAAGCAGCGCGCAAAGCCCGCGAGACGGTGCGCAAGAGCGCGCTTACCGGCGGCGGTTTGCCGGGCAAGCTTGCGGATTGCAGCGAGCGCGATCCGGAACTGACCGAGCTTTACATCGTCGAGGGCGACTCCGCAGGCGGCTCGGCGAAACAGGGACGCGACCGCCGCTACCAGGCCATCCTTCCGATTCGCGGCAAACTCATCAACGTCGAGAAAGCGCGCTTGGACAAGGTGCTGCAGAACACGGAAATCCAGACGATGATCACGGCGATCGGCACGGGCATCGGCGGCGGCGATGTGGAAGGTTCATTCAACATGGCGCGGCTCCGCTACGGCCGCATCATCATCATGACCGACGCCGACGTGGACGGTTCGCACATCCGCACGTTGCTGCTCACGTTTTTCTACCGGCAAATGACCGAGCTGGTGCGCGCCGGCAAGATCTACATCGCGCAGCCGCCGCTCTATCAAGTGAAGCGGAAAAAGCGCGAGGAATACGTCGACGACGACGTGGCGTTAACGAAAATTCTGATCTCGCTTGGCACCGAGGACGTGAAGCTGAAAAACCTCGCGGATGGCAAGGAGCTAAGCACCGCGCAACTCAAGGACATTCTCGAATCGCTCGAAAAACTCGCGAAGTTCAGCGATGCGATTCGCCGTCACGGCGGCGACTTTGAAAACTACCTCGAAGCTCGCGATGCGAAAAGCGGCGCGCTGCCGACGTATCTCGTGAAGGTGCGCGAGGGCAACGAGGAGTTCGTGAAGTATTTTCTCGATGAGAGCGGCGTGCGGAAATTCCACGAGGAAAATCTCGACCTGAATTTATTCGAGGAGGAAATCGGACAGGAGATCGTGCCGCTTACGGCTGCCGCCAAAAAAGAAAACGGCCCGCGCCGCCGCGGCAAGCTTGTTGAGCTGCATGAATCGACCGCGATTCAAAAGCTGATCGCCGAACTCGCGCGCAAAGGACTCAAGATTGAACATTACTCGGATAGCGATAAGCCGATCTTTGAGTTGATCGAAGGCGAGGGGGAAAAAGCCGCAGTGACTCCGATTTTCTCCATGCCGAAAATCCTCGAGACGATCAAGGAAATCGGCCGCCGTGGAGTTCAGATCAAGCGATTCAAAGGTCTCGGCGAAATGAATGCGAAGGAGCTTTTCAGCACGACGATGGATCCGGAAAAACGCAAGCTGCTCAAGGTCGATCTCAATGAACAGAACGCGGTCGACGCCGACAAGATGTTCACGATCCTGATGGGCGATGTCGTCGAGCCGCGCCGGCAATTCATCGAGGATAATGCACTCAATGTGCGTAATCTGGATGTGTAGCGTTCCGCTAACACACCGAAGCTACACAAATATTACCTCCTTCCGGCAGCTTTTCCATTAGGCAAAGCTCAGTGTGTTTGGGGCTTTACGAAACGCTTCGGCCGGCTTGAAAATGTGTGGCATGAGGAGCAGGAAACAGGATTTGTCAAGGGCCGCATTTGGCAAACGTCGCAAATCTATTCGCAACGTCCGTGTAGCTATCCACGGTGGAATTGTCACCCTCTCTCCTGGAGGTATACTATGAAAACAGATGAGGCCATTTCGAAAAGGTCGGAGGCGGATTGGCTAAAGACGGGACTCTCCTCACGAAAAATTCCGCCGGACTTATGGCACCTGTTGAAATGGGCCGTTGCCTTTTGCGCAATTCTCTTTTGCGCGGCTGAAGGTAAGGCGACGACTTACAAGGTTGGAGAGGATGAAGATTATCCGGATTTATTCGCGGTGGTAGGATTGGTGGCCCCGGGTGACATCGTGGAAGTGGATGGCGATTCGACCTACACAGGCGGAATCGTATTTAATACCGATGGCACAACGGAGAATCCCATCGTCATTCGCGGCATTCGTGTGAATGGACAAAGGCCGGTGCTCGCACAAACCAACGGTTTTTCCGGAACAGGCGGCGACGTTGTTCACTTTGCCGGCAGCCACTATGTCTTCGAAGGTTTCGACGTAACGCTCGGCGATGACCCGAATGGAGTGAATGGAATTTCCAGCGATGGCGACGACATAACCATTCGCGACTGCGCGGTGCACGATAGTGTTGGCGGAATCTACAGTTCCGATCGCGCCGGTTCACTCACGCTGCAGTATGTCGAGGTATACCATTGCGGCACGAGCAGCACGGCGCATCAAATCTACGCCGGTTCGGATAACACGGCTTATCCATCAGCAGTCTTTCACATGGCATTCTGCTATCTCCATGACGCGAATGGCGGAGATAATGTCAAATCGCGTGTCGCGAGGACTGAGGTTTACTACAACTGGATCGAAGGCGCGGCCTATCACGAACTCGATTTGGTAGGCGCCAATCCAGCAACACAAGCGCCAGGAGCTGCCGGACGAGTGCGGGAAGATGGCGACATTGTTGGAAATATCATCGTAAAAAGCGCAACCACACAGGGATTAGTTGCGAATGTTGGAGGCGATGACGTGGGCTGGAGCAATGGCCGCTATCGCTTTGTAAATAACACAATTGTGCTTCCGGACTCGACAGCCGGTAACTCTGTAGCGTTTCAACTTAAAAATGCTGTTCAGACATTCGAGACTTACAACAATGTGTTTTATCGCTTCGGAGGTAAACCCATCTCCATCTTAAGCAGCTCACGGCTTTTTGCGGATTCAACTGCAGCAATCGTTGGAGCGAATAACTGGGTGCCGCAAGGCTCGATATCGATACCGCCGACTTGGACAAACACCTTGACGGGACTTGATCCGCAAGTCCGTGATCCGAATGCGTTTGATTTTACACCACTGGCAGGTGGAATGCTATTCGATACCGGCGCGACTGTCACACCAAGCCCTTCCGGCTTGGATTTTCCATCTCCGCTGGTGGTTCCGCTATTTAATCCACCGAATCGCGCTCCGCTTAATCCCGGAGCGGAAATCGCCCGGGCCACTAATGGAGTTAGCGACATCGGCGCGCTCGAAACACCGATTGCTGCACAGGATTATACATTACCGGTTGCAACGGATGACGTCGTCCAAATACCCAATCATCTCCCGCTGACAATCCCAGTATTGGCAAACGATAGCACTATGGGCAATACGCCACTTGCCATCATGTGGGCTGGCGGAGCCGGAGCCGGCTCGGTAGCAATCAGTGGAAGCAATATCATCTATACTCCAGGCATGAGTTTCACCGGCTCGGATAGCTTTAGCTATAGCGTTAGCGATGGTTATGGAGTTGCCACGGCAAACGTGAGTATTTCCTACCCAAATCCTACAACTTACAAGGTAGGTTCAGCGCAAGCCTATCCAGACCTACTCACTGTCGCGCCATTACTACTTCCAGGAGATACTGTCGAGGTGGATGGAGATGCGACTTATGCAGGTGGGGTTACTTTTAAGAACAGCGGAACGCCCACTGCGAAAATTACAGTTCGAGGTATCCGAGTGAATGGCCGTCGGCCTGTCCTCGCCGGGACAAGTGGTTTCAACGGTGTCGGAGGCGCAATCATGCGGATGTGGGGGAGTCACTATGTCATTGAAGGATTCGATCTGACCCCGGCGGGTGACCTGAAGGCGGGACGAGGTTTCTATAACGTCGCAGATGATATCATCTTGCGCGATTCGATTATCCATGACTGTCCATTTACCGGCATTTCCGGATCAGACGCTTCCGGTTCATTGCGGCTGGAATATGTGGAAGTTCACCATTGTGGAAAAGGAGATCGAGCTCACCAAATCTATGTAGGATCGAACAACACCCTTTACCCAAACGCGGTTTTTCACATGGAGTTTTGCTATGTCCACGATGGGACGGGTGGCAATAACGTCAAGTCTCGCGTGGGACGCAGTGAAATTTACTATAACTGGATTGAAGGTGCTGCTTTTTACGATCTCGATCTTGATGGCGCAGATCCGAATGATCAGCTACCCGGCACAGCTTCATTAGTGCGAGAAGATGGGGATATCGTCGGAAATGTGCTCATCGCCGGCGGCTACATCATTGCAAACATAGGAGGTGACAATACCGGCGTGAGCAATGGACGCTATCGCTTCGTTAATAATACATTCATCCAAGGCTCCGGATTGCCAAGTATCCAGCTAAAAAATGCGGTGCAATCGTTCGAGATGCACAACAACGTCCTGTATCGTCGAGGAGGAGGCCCGCTCATTGTCTATACCACCAAATCACTGAGGCCCGGCTATACCATATCCGGTTCGCACAACTGGGTGCCGGCCAAAACAGCGGTGCCTGTGGCTTGGACCGACACCGTGGTCGGTGGCGGCCCTTGCTTACGAAATGTGGATTCCTTTGATTTTACACCCCTGGCAGGTGGGCCGCTCACTGATGCTGGCGCGCAAGCAACGCACAGCCCTAATGGCTTACCTTTCATATCGCCACTGGCTCTACCGCTATATCAGCCTCCAAATCGAACCTTGCCGATTGCTCAAACTGCTGCAGCAAGGCCCGTGAATGGGTCTATTGACATTGGAGCCTTCGAACTGACGGGGAATAACAATTCGAGTTATACATTACCGACTGCCGCGAATGACACTGTCGGCATTACCGCAAAAACTTCCATTGGTATTCCTGTGCTGGCAAATGATTTCAGTTTTAATGGCCAAGCCCTGACTATCACCACGGTGACTCAAGGGTCGTGCGGGTCTGCAACGATCACTGGCAGCAATGTCATTTATACCCCGGCAAAGAACTTTGTTTACAGTGATACGTTCACCTATTCAGTAACCGATGGATACGGTGTTGCAACTGCGACAGTAACCATTGTGAATCCTTTCAATGCATTAATTGGCAGCTATGAAGGCTTGATTTCGAATAGCACACCTACGAATGATAATTCCGGCTCGATCGTAATGACTACCAACTGGTCGGGCAGCTTTAGTTGCACATTAAGATACGCCGGTTATACGAAAGCCTTCAAAGGCCAGTTCGATGTAAACGGAAGCTACTTTAGTGTTCTATCACTTTCTAATGGAACCACCCTCACTGTTGCGCTAAACCTTGCGCTCAAAAATG
>Ga0070741_10000584_pt1 | contig 127266 bp, 99 predicted proteins | sample Coa_R1_4_FD_66440 | JGI IMG/M metagenome (GOLD analysis project Ga0070741, IMG submission 66440) | Surface soil microbial communities from Centralia Pennsylvania, which are recovering from an underground coalmine fire - Coalmine... | ecosystem: Environmental > Terrestrial > Soil > Unclassified... | reverse complement strand
CCTGCCGTATCGCCGATTTCCAAATCGGCAGCGCGTCGAAGCCTCGGGAGCGCCGGAAGGTTCGTCCAGCCAGCGGGTTTGGAAACCCGCGATACAGCAGACTTGGAAGTCTGCGCTACCTCCAGAGCGCCCAGCTTCCACTTGTAGCGCAGGTTTCCAAACCTGCTGTGTCGCCGATTTCCAAATCGGCAGCGCGTCGAAGCCTCGGGGAGCGCCGGAAGGTTCGTCCAGCCAGCGGGTTTGGAAACCCGCGATACAGCAGACTTGGAAGTCTGCGCTACGTTGCAGCGTTCGGACATACTCCTGGATCAGTAATCCCGGTTACTTCCCATCCTGTGAGGCGCTGCTCCACAGCCAGTCCTCCGGGCACGCGCAGAGACGGGCGCTCACAGGATTGTTCCGGATGTAACGCGAAATTCGCGCCCGTTCGTCATCGCTGCGAATCCAATGGCTGTAAGATTCCGGCTGCCAGAACGGTTCCTCGCCCAATCCAAGGATCCTCTTCGCACGGCGCGAGGAGAATTGTTTCCACGATTTCAAAATGTCACTCAAGAGGTGATTTGGCATCGGCCAGACGATGGCGTGAACATGGTTGGGCATCACCACCCAATCCTGTAGCAAATACCGGCTCTCATGGAAATAGCGCATCGCATCCACGGCAAGCACCGCAATATCCGCCCGACGCAGATGACAGGCGCCTGTGCCCCGATCAAGATAGCGTTCCACTTTCCGGCTGAAGTCGCGCTTGATTTCTTCCTCCGAGTCAGCAATCGGTTCACGACGCCTGGCAAAATCTGCCAGGCGGCGCAGGCGCTCGGCCTTCTCACGTTCGAAGCCCAATAGCACTTCCCCAGGCAACGAGTCGGCCAGGCGGAACGTGACGAAATAGGAGGCGCCTTCCCGTTTGACGTGAGGCAGGTAGCCGCGCGTGTGGATGCCGGAGCGTAGCGGATTGGCGGAGTGATCCTTCGCTCCGCTGGCGCGAAGCTGATAGCGCGCCCGTTCCAAGCCGCGATTCGGCTCGCCCAGTCTATGCGGCTGCATGGGACGAAAGTCTCAAATGTCCGCGCCAAAAGCGAGCCCCAGCTTTGCGACGCAGCGCATCCGAACCTGGACGTAGCGCAGGTTTCCAAACCTGCCGTATCGCCGATTTCCAAATCGGCAGCGCGTCGAAGCCTCGGGGAGCGCCGGAAGGTTCGTCCAGCTAGCGGCTTTGGAAACCCGCGACACAGCAGACTTGGAAGTCTGCGCTACCCCCAAGCATCCGCCTTCCACTTGTAGCGCAGGTTTCCAAACCTGCCGTGTCGCCGATTTCCAAATCGGCAGCGCGTGGAAGCCTCGGGAGCGCCGGAAGGTTCGCCACCGCGCCTTGACGCGCCGAAGCACCCGGGATTTCCGTTCGCATACCTCCCATAATTCACCTATTCGTAGTTACAATTCCACTCCTTAAACCGACTTCAAAGCCGCAATCACCGGCAGCCGCGAAGCCCGCAGCGACGGCAGCAAACTGCCCAGTACTCCGACCGCCAGCGAGAAACCCAGCGCCTTCAACAGCAACACCGGCGTGATCTGGAATTGAAACACCGTTTCCCCCCACGTTTGAAAATTCAACGTGCCGAAGGAATGATTGTGCAGGACCACCACAAACACCACGGACAGCAGACAGCCGAGCAACCCGCCCAGCATCGATAACAGCGCGCCTTCAAGCAGAAAACTCGCCAGCACCGCGCGACGCCTGAAGCCCAGCACGCGCAAAGTTCCAATTTCCCGCGTGCGCGCGCCCACCGTCGCGTACATCGTGTTCATCGCGGCAAAGATCGCGCCGATGGACATCGCCGTCGCCAGAAAGTTCCCCAAAAACCGGATGGGCGCGGCGGCTTTCGTCTGTGCGCTGTAATAATCTGTTTCCGGCAGCGCCTGCAGCGGCAACCGCTTGTCGGTTTCGATGTGTTTGGCCAGTTCCTTGCCCGCCGCTTCGTCGGTGACCCGAAGCAGCACGCTGGAATAATGCTCGCGCTCAAAAATCGAGCGCGCCTCGTCCGCATCCATCCACACTTCGGAATCGAAGGCAGTGTTGCCCCCGTCCATGATGCCCACCACGGTCAATTCCTTGCCGCTGCCGCGGAACCGGCCGCCGATTTCGAAATTGGCGAACCGCGAGGACATTCTCTGAGTCACGACCACTTCGCGCTTGCCCGGCGTGAACCAGCGGCCCGCAACCAGCTTCACCTGCGGCCGCAATGCCAGGCCCAGGGGTGAAATGCCGCGAACCAGCACGTTCGCCTCCCCGCTGCCATCGCGCCGGGGCAGACTGAACAAAACGATCACGTCCGGCGAGATCAATGGCCGGCCTTTTTCGTCGCGGGCGATCTGGGGCAGATAATTGATCAGCTTCACCTGCTCGCGCAAGACCTGGCTGCTGGACTCCGCCGTTGAACCTTTGCGCACCACCATCATGTTGCGCGGATCGCCGGTATTCTGGCTGGATTTGGCCAACCCCACCGCCATCGCCTGCATCACCGCATAGACCGCCACCACCAGCGCGATGCCCAAAATTGTAAACAGCGTGGACCGCCATCGGACCAACACATTTCGCAAATTGTAGTTGAGAGGGAGCGCCATGTTAATCCAGCGTCTTCAATCCTGTCACCACGCTCGTCCGCGCCACGGACAACGCCGGCGCAAGGCTGGCCACGATCCCCAACCCCGCCGCCACCAGCGCGGCAGTTCCCAGAATCTTGGGTGTGACCTCGAACGTAATGAAAATCCCGTTGGTCATTTTCGAAATGTTCCCGTAAGTGAACAGCAGGTAAGCGCCACCCGCGCCGAGCAAGGCCCCGCCGATCGCCAGGGCAAAGCTCTCCGCCAGGATAAACGCGAACAACTCCCGCCGGCGAAAACCGAGCGCCTTGAGCACCGCCAGTTCCCGGAACCGCTCGCGGATGGCCATGCTCATCGTGCTCGCCGAAACCAGCACCAGCGTAAACACCACCACCGTGCAAATCGCGCCCACCAGCAGCTTGATGTTGCCCCACATGGAAATGAAACTGAGTTGAAACGCGCGCTCCGTCTCCGCGCGCACTTCCGCCGAAGTGTTCGCGAACGTCTGGTTGATGGCCGCCGTGATCCGCGGCATGTCCTCCGCCGAGCGCGCCTTCACCCACCACATTCCCACCGTGCCCAGTTCCCCCGTCGCTTCATCAAAATATTTGTGATGAAACAGCATGTTGCGATCATCGATCGTGCCCGAATAAATGCCCGCGATTTTAAACTCCAGCGTCACCGGATAAATCGTGCTGGCCAGCATGATGTGATCACCAATCTTGAGGTGGTATTTTTCCGCCGTCAGCTTGCCAATGATGCACGCGCGCATGTCCTTTTGAAACGCCTCGTATTGGTCGTCCGGCATTTTGAATTCGCTGAAGAGAAGCCGCAGCTTGCTGGGATCCATCGCAAACTGGGCGAACGTGGTCAGTTCCTCGTTCTTGAAACTGCCGCCAAACCACGTAAACGGCGAGACGGCTTCCACCCCGGGAATCCGCTCGATGATCGCCCGCTGCCGCGCCGGCAAGGGATTCGCCAGCGAAACCTTGTTCCGCACCACCACCCGCAACGCCGCGCCAATGTCCTCCGGCGGCAGCGTCAATTCGCGCAACGCCACCAACAACGTCACCAGCAGGAACAAACTGACCGCCACGCTCAGAACCGAGAGCGTCGCGCGCCGCTTGTTCCGCAGCGCATTCTTCAAAATGAAAGTTCCAACCGTCATTGGGGAAGAGTCCAAGGTCGGGAAGCTGGCCCGGTAAAATGCCTTCCAACCCCGGCGGGGTCGTGTCCTGCCGCCGGCTCATTTGTGCTCCATTCTTTTCGCAGCATATTCGACCTTGGATCCTGGACTGGCCTTTAATTTGTTAATTCGCCTTTTTCGAGATGGATTGACCGCGACCCGAACGCCGCCGCCTTCGGATCATGCGTCACCATGATGACTGTTTTCCCTGCGGTTTTGCTTAACGTTTGCAGAATGCCCAACACCTCCTGGGCCGAGTGAGAATCAAGATTGCCGGTCGGCTCATCGGCCACCACAAGACTCGGCGAAGTAACCAGCGCCCGCGCAATGGCCACTCTTTGTTCCTGTCCGCCCGAAAGCTGGCGGGGCAAATGATGCGTGCGATCACCCAGGCCGACCAAATCAAGCGCCGTATTCACCTGGTGCCGCCGTTGCTTGCGGCTGAGCCGCGTCAACAGCAGCGGCAACTCCACATTCTCATACGCCGTCAGCACCGGAATAAGATTGAACGTCTGAAACACGAAACCAACATTTTGATTCCGCCAATCCGCCAGTTGCGATTCGTTCAACCGCGCCACATCAATTCCCTGGACACGGCATTCACCGCTGGTGGGCCGATCGACCCCCGCGATAATGTGCAGCAGCGTCGATTTCCCCGAACCCGATGGCCCCATCAACGTAAGAAACTCGCCGGAACGTATGTCCACGGAAATATTATTCAGCGCGGTGACATTGATCTCTCCCTGCTGATAAATCTTCGACAGACTCCTGATCGTGACAATGTTTTCGGTCATTCCCCCGTAAGCATAATGGAGGGCCGTCGGATTGCAAAGCAACCTGCAATCACTGCGGAAAGCAGAGCTCCAGCTCTGCGAGGCCACTTTTTAGGTTCGGAAACTCTACGCTCCCAAAATCACTTTACAAACCCCTGCTCCTTCAACCAAAACGCACAATCCTTGGCCCAGGGATGAAGTTTTGCGGGATCATACTCATGCACCCCCAGGCCGATGCCATGCGGGCCCTTCTCATAAATATGCAAGGCAAACGGCACTCCGACGCGTTGCAATGCCGCCGCGAACTCCAGAGTATTCTCGACCGGAACGGCCTTATCTTCCGAAGTATGAAACAGAAAACACGGCGGCGTATCTTTCGTGACGTGCTTTTCATTCGAGAATTCCTCGACCAATTCCGGCGCGGGATTCGCGCCCAGCAGGTTTTGTTTCGAACCACCGTGAGTTTTCGCGCCCATCGTAATAACGGGATAGCACAAGATACCAATGTCCGGCCGCGAACTCTGGCGCTCAATCGGATCGGTTGCGTCCGGTTTGCCGGCATCGAAATGAGTCAGGAGCGTGGACGTCAGATGCCCGCCGGCGGACGACCCCATCAAACCAATCCGTTTCGGATCGAGCTTCCACTCGGCGGCATGGGCGCGCACCAATCGCACCGCGCGGCTCACATCCTGCAACATCGCGGGATGGTGGTACGCGGGCGCCAGCCGGTATTTGAGGACAAAGGCGGCCACGCCCTGGTCATTCAACCATTCGGCGTAGGTCTTCCCCTCATGCGGCGCGAGATGCGCATAACCCCCGCCCGGACAAATCACCATCGCCGCGCCCGTTGCCGTGGCCGGATCAGGCCAGAACGGCGTCAGCGTGGGAATGTCCTTGTCCTCCGTGCCGAGTGCGCCCGGCGCGCCCTCCGGCCATAACGGCAGCGGATTGGTTGGTTGGGCCTGCACAATGAGCGTGAACAGAAAGACCGCGAGCAAGGTGAATAGAAGTTTCATAGTGTTGGTGGAAGAATAACCAAATGCCGACCGCTGGACTCCAGAAAAATCGAATGCTTGCTGAACCATGGAGCTCCGTCTCCGAGGCTCGTTGATGCTTGGGTCCTTGGAGCTTGGTTCCTGGAATTTGGTGTTTCCTCGCTATGCGAGGACCTCTCTCACTACTTTCCCCGAAACATCCGTGAGCCGAAAGTCACGCCCGGAATGGCGGAAGGTCAATTTCTCGTGATCAAACCCAAGCAATTGCAAAATCGTCGCATGCAAATCATGCACGTGAACTTTGTCCTTCACGGCGGCGAAACCGTAATCATCTGTCGCGCCATGGACGTAGCCGCCTCGCGCGCCGCCACCCGCGAGCCACATGCTGAAGCCGTGATGATTGTGATCGCGCCCATTGATCTTCCCCGCGTTCGACCCCGGTTGGGGCAATTCCACTGTTGGAGTGCGCCCGAACTCACCGCCCCAAATTACCAGCGTGTCTTCCAGCATCCCGCGCTGTTTCAAATCCTTCAGCAGCGCGCCGATGCCCTGGTCGCATTCCTTGGCGAGCCGACGGTGGTTGACCTCGATGTCGTCGTGGCTGTCCCAGGGCTGCCCCGCGCCATGCCAAACCTGGATGAACCTCACGCCGCGTTCCAACAACCGGCGGGCGATCAGCAACTGCCGCGCCTGGGTGCCTTCCCCGTACATCTTGCGAATGTGCTCCGGCTCCCGGCTCACGTCGAACGCATCGGTCGCGTCCATCTGCATGCGATACGCCAGTTCGAAGGACTGAATGCGCGCTTCAAGTTGCGCGTCGTCCTTGCGCTGTTGCAAGTGGCGTTCGTTGAGCTTTTGCAACAGGTCCAATTGCTGGCGCTGTTCGGGGAGCGAGGTGTAGTTGTTTTTGATGTTCTCGATCAACTCCTCGATTTTCGTTTTTTCCGAGTTGATATACGTGCCCTGATACACGCCCGGCAGGAAACCAGACTGCCAGTTCTGGGATTCCTGAATCGGATAACCGCCCGGACACATGGAGATGAACCCCGGCAGGTTCTGGTTCTCCGAGCCCAGCCCATAGGTCACCCACGATCCAAGACTTGGGCGAATCTGCCGCGCGTCGCCGCAATTCATCAGCATCAGCGACGGTTCATGGTTCGGCACATCCGCGGCCATCGAGCGAATCACGCAGATGTCATCGATGCTTTCTGCCACGTGCGGAAAAAGCTCGCTGACTTCGATCCCGCTTTGGCCGTACTTCTGAAATTTATAAGGCGAGGCGAACCCTGCGCCGGTTTTGCGCTCGGTGGGCAGGGTTTCCATTGGCAACGCCTTGCCGTTGTATTTGTCGAGGGCGGGTTTGGGATCGAACGTATCCACATGCGACGGGCCGCCGTTCGCAAAAATGTGGATCACGCGCCTGGCCGTGCCGCGGAACTGCGGCGCTTTGGGCAGCAGCGGAGAAACGTAACTCTCTCCGGCTTGTGCCTGGCCAATGAACCCCAGGCTGCCAAAGAGGCTGGCCAATCCGAGCGTCCCCATGCCCATGCCGCAACGGCAGAGGAACTGCCGGCGCGTCAACGCCAGATGCTCGGGATTGGGTGCGTGATTCATTTTCGTCAGACTAACCGTTCCCGGCCAGTATTTCCAATCCTGTTTTGGACGCCGCAGTGATCGAAAGAATTCAAGAGATCCGCAAACAGTCCAAATCAACTTCAAGCACCGTGGCAGCCGGCGTGAGGAGGCTCTAATCTCCTTCGTGGAAGTTCAGAGCCTCCTTACGTCGACTGCTGCAAGTTTATATTCTGGAAAGCGTCCGATCTGAGGCTCCATGCTCGACACGCCTGCTCCGCTGCCATAAAGTTTCCAAATTTATCGGGCATAATGCTGCTGGAAGACCAGTTATGCGTAAAATACTAGCGGCCGCTTTGTTAACTATCGGACTCCTTGCCGGATGCACCTCGCTCCGGGATGCGCGCGGGCCTTCCGAAATCTGCGAGGTTCACCATGCCTTCATGCGCTCAGTGGAATTGCCGGGACCAAAAGCCGGGGTCCAGTTGCCGCCCGAGTATATCGAGACGGGAATCAAAACCTTCCCGCACGCCATGCCGGATTACCTGCCCGACAGCCGCCATCGCGTGATGCTTTTTATTTGCGATGACTGCGTGCGCGCACAGCGAGTCTGGAAGCTGCAACACCCAGGCGCGGTGCCGTAAGATTGGGCCTGCCGAGCCGGGACAGCAATGTTAGCCTTGAATCGTGCTCGTCCTCGGTTTTCTCTCTCTGGGGATCGAGGACGAGGACGACGACGAGCACGAGCACGAATGGAGCCGAACTCCGTCAAGTCTTGGAATGCGGTGTGAAACACCGCGGGTCAGTGGTTCCGTACCGGTTTCAAGCTTCCCAACCTTCTTGCCGACGGCTCCTTCGGCATGGGAACCTGGATGCCCAGCGCGTCGGAGAGGTCGATCTCGTGCTCCTGTTCCTGGATGATGATTTCGCGCAGGGTTTCGCTCAAGGCAAACTCGCCCATGGCTTCCGCCTGGCGGATGCGCTGGCGATACTGCGCCACCGTCTCACGCTCGTTCTCCAGGTCGAAGCGCAACATTTCCACCGGCTCGTCCGAGGTCTTGACCGGCTTGGGAACCACTCCGGGCTGACCGCCCAGGTAGTCGATCTGCTTGGAAATCTTTAAGGCGTGCCCCAATTCTTCGCCGGCATGTTTTTCGAGTTCGCGGGCGATGTCCGTGTACTCGGCGCCTTTGAGCACCTGGCTGTAAACCGTGTAGGCGATGATCGCTTGATATTCCCGCGCCAGGTCCTCGTTCAGCAACTCCACCATCTGCTCGCGCGTCACATTCAATTCATCTTCGATGTCTTCCTTAGCCATAATCATTTCCTTTTCTTTCCTAGAGAATAAAAAACCCGCCCCTCCTTGGGGAAGCGGGTAAACGCCATTTTTCGAGAAAAGCTTTACAAATTTTTGCGTTGCCCTGGAATGGGGTGTAACCCCTACAAATGATGACCAAACGCCCGATGTGTTATAGTGACGAATGCCGCATCGCAAAGGCGGAGCGGGTGTGATCGCCGTCAGCCAGCCGGCGCATGCCTGGGATCGGGAGAGTTGGCGCGAAACTGAAGTTGGCGTTACCGATTCGAAGCGGTATCGGCAGGCGCAGTTTGGCTGGCGGCCTTGTTCAAAGCCTCCAGAACAATTCCGGGGGTTAGCAATCCGTCGGGCAATACTTGCGGAGGAGCATTGGGATCACGTGGATACACCAAAACCAGCGGAACCCCGGCCCGTTGGTAACGGTTCAATTCCGCCACTACTGTCGGACTCTTCGTGTAGCTGTTCTCGATGAAGGCGATGGCGTTGATCTCTTTCAACTTGGCGCGCACCGAAGGAATTTCGATGCTGGTTCGTTTGTTCACCTGGCACGTGGCGCACCATTTGGCGGTAAAATCCACGAGGATTGGCCGGCCGGTCGCCCGCGCAGCCTGAATAGCCTCCGGACTCCAAGCTTGCCATGCGATGCCGTCCGGCGACGTTTGCACCGCCCCAGTGCCGGCGCCGGAAATGGGGTGACGCCAATTCAGTTCTCGTTCCATCACCCAGCCATAGCCCAGAACCAACAGCGCCAGGCATGTCGTTATTGCGAGGCCCCTCCCCGTCCGTCCGCGTTGCACAAACTGCCCCCAGATCCAGGCGGACAAACCGAGCGACACCAGGAGAATTCCGAGCCAAAAATCGCCGTTCTCGCCAAAATTCGGGGCTGCCAGTGTGTACAGCCAAACCGCGGTGGCAAGCATCGGGAAGCCGATTAGAACCTTGAACCTTTCCATCCATACGCCTGGCTTCGGCAGGAGCTTCAGCCATGCGGGCTGCCACGAAAGAATAATGTAGGGAGCAGCCATGCCAAGACCAGCAGCCAGGAAAACCAGCACAATGACGATGGGTGATCTCAAAGTTAAAGCGAAACCGACCGCTGGCGCAAGAAACGCCGCGGTACATGGCGTGGCCAGCGCGGTCGCCAGCACGCCATTGAAGAACGCCCCCGCATTGCCTTCCTTCGATGCCAAATTGGCTGCGCTTCCCATGACACGGCCGCTCAGCGTGATCTCAAAAACGCCAAACAGATTCAACGCCAACAAAGTCACCACCAGCGTCATGACGAGCACGAACTGCGGGTTCTGCAAGAGCATTCCCCAACTCGCGGCTCCCCCCGCGAGTTGCACTCCAATGGCCAAACCCGCCAGCACCAGAAAGGAAACCAACACACCCGCCGCATAGATGAGGCCGAACTTTCGGACCTGCCCCGGATGTTCCCTTGCCTGACTCACGAAACCCAGAATCTTAAGCGCAATCACAGGTAAAACGCAGGGCATCACATTGAGAATGAGTCCTCCCAAAAAAGCCGAGAACAGCGCCCCCACCAAACTTAAAAAAGAACCGCTCCCCGGCGGGGCTGTTCCGATCGGCGCTGAGATGGGGTTGGAAGATGTTTTTGCCGGCGCGTCCGTGATCGGCAACGATGCCTCATAAGCTACCTGATGATCACCCGAGCGCTCGACCAGCAAACCGGCAATCTTGTCAGGCCAATTTCCTTCCAGCTTCTTGATCTCCGTTTTGAGCCTGATCTTGCCGTCCGCTCCCGAGAGCGGCTCGAATTTCCAGCCCACCTCAAATTTTTCACTGGCGTACGGGAAAAAGTCCGCATCCTTCCCCGCGGTCGTTGAAGGCCATTCCAAAACAATGGGCCGCGCGTCCCCCGCCGCCGGCTTTTCCCACCAGGCGCGGGCGGCAGGATCGGACTTCTGCAACGGCAGATTTTTTCGCCAGGTTTCGATGGCGGCGGCATCGGCGGAGGGCTTGGCTTCGGCGCCTGCGTTTAAAGTTGCCCGAACGTCCGTCTTGCCCGGAACGCACGATTGATAACACTCCAACCACTCCACGTGCGCCTTCAACTCCAGCGGTCCGGGCGCCGCGTTCGCGGCTACTGTCAAGGGCACCAGCAAGACCACCTCATTCTGGTAAATGTAAGAGGGACTGTCGTCCGCCACGAGTTTTTCGGGGACCGGCCATTGGATTTCTCCGGCGGTCACACCGGGCGGCAAAGTCCATTCGATGGAAGTGGGAATGCCCGGGCCGCCGGGATTGCGCCAATAGGTGTGCCAGTGCGGGTCCATTTGCAGGTGGATGCCAGCCATGACGGTTTGGCCGGGACGCGCCGTCCCGGAAGCCAGCAGCAAACCCACATGGGTATGGGCGGCCATGGCGGTAGAGGAATGAAACCAGCCCAGAACGCCGAGAAGCAGAAAGAACAGCCGGAAGCGCACGGAACAACTGGCAGGGACGACCTGCCGGTCGTCCGCTCGGACGCGCAGCCGCGCGCCCCTGCCCGAACTCGACATGACATCGGCTTCCACAGGCTTGATCATGCCTGAGGGACCAACGGTATTAAATTGAATTCGGCGGTGTTCCATCGCGGCTCAATATAGACTTGGTCGGCCACGAAGTCGATTCCTTACACGAAATCCCCCGCTTGTGAAGCGGTACGGGCGTAGTAGTATCGTGGAAGATGCCGTTGTTGGAATCGACCCGCTTCAAATGGCTGCGCACGGGAGACGAAGTGTTCCCGGCAATGCTGGATGCCATCCAATGCGCGCGCAGGTCAATCCGCCTCGAAACTTACACCTACGCCCCGGACGAACTCGGCACGCGGATTCGGGACGCCCTGGTGGAGGCGCAGCGGCGTGGGGTCAGCGTGCAGGTGCTCGTGGATGCCCTGGGTTCGCTCACTCTTTCGGCAAACTTTTGGCAACCGTTGCGGACGCTCGGGGGTGAGACGCGCTGGTTCAACCCGGTTCTGCTCAAGCGTTTTGGTTTTCGCGACCACCGGAAAATGCTCGTCTGTGACGAAGAAACGGCCTTCGTGGGCGGTTTCAATATCTCGGCGACCTACCTGGGCGACGGCGTGAAGTCGGGTTGGTGCGACCTGGGGTTGCAAATCAAGAGCCCGCTGGCGGCAGATCTGGCGGAGGCCTTTGACGAGATGTTTGCGCGCGCCGATTTTCAACACCGCCCCTTCACGCGTTTGCGTCGCGCCCTGGCCCGGCGCCAGGTCAGCGTCGAGGATGGCGAGTTGTTGCTGAGCGGACCGGGCCGCGGTCACAGCCCGTTCAAACGACTGCTGCGCCGGGACCTCGCCCGGGCTCAAACCGTTCGGATTATTGCAGCTTATTTTCTGCCCACCTGGCGAATTCGCCGCGACTTGATGCGGCTGGCCCGTGGGGGCACTCGCGTCCAACTCATCCTGCCCGGCAAAAGCGACGTTTGGCTCTCCCAGCTTGCCTGCCGCAGCCTTTATCGCCGCTTCCTCAAAGCGGGCATTGAGATTTACGAGTACGAACCCCAAATTCTCCACGCCAAACTCGTCCTCGTGGACAACATCGTTTATGTCGGCTCCTCGAATCTGGACCCACGCAGCCTGCGGATCAATTACGAGTTAATGCTCCGCTTTCACAATCAGGAGCTCGCCACCGAGGCGCGGGCGGTGTTTGAGGAGAAATTAAATTACTGTCGCCGGATCGATTTGGAAGCCTGGCGCAATTCCCGCACCTGGTGGAAGAAACTCCAGGGTCGCTGGGCTTACTTCATTTTGGTGCGCATCGACCCGCTGATCGCGCAGTGGTATTACAACCGCATGACGGGGGCGAAACCCAAGTGAGTTGATTGCAGTGGAAAAGCCTGCTTTAAGCGGGATTCTTTTTCTCTTGGTCCGGCAATCCTTTCCATGAACTATTTTGTAGCTCATGGAACATCAACCATACCGATTCGGAACGCCCTAAATCGTTTCGGGGGACGGCGTGCAGGGGACTGCCCGCCCTACCACCGTGTGCCGGTAGGGCGCGCACTCCTGTGCGCGCCGCCGCGGGCCCCAGGCGCATTCATTAATGACGCGCGTGTATAATCGAACCGTTCCTGGTCCGTGAGCAGGTCCAACCGAACAGGGAACTACCCTGCGATGTTCTCCGGAAATGAAGGGCACAGCTTGGACCGGGTGATTGCGCCAGTCTTGTCGAAATGGCTGATCCGGCCTTGGGCGTCACAGTACCAGAATTCCTGCGCTCCTTTGGCCAAGTAGAGCCGCCGCTTCATTGCGATCTCTTCGGATGAATTGGAGGAAGACCAGACTTCGACGCAAATTTCCGGCGCCACCGAGCAACTGACCTCGTCCACAATGATCTTAAACCGCTCCGGACTCACCCATGCAACATCCGCAACATAAGTGCCCTCGGGCGCGCAATCGATGGCGCACTCAACGCTGACCTGCCCGTGAGGAAGCAATGTCGCCAAAAGATGCGTGATCCGGCCCTGATAAAACGAGTGCTTAAATCGGGTGGGGCTCATTATGATTTGACCATGGCGGTTGATCTCGATCTTGTACGGGAGGTTTTGCAGAGCCTTATCCTCACAGGCGTCAAGCCAAGTCATGCCGCGGCCTTGGGGTTCGATTTGCTTGTTCTCGTTCCCGGATTTTGTCCTCGCACCCGCTTTTCCGCCGGGGCGCGAACCTGACCTCACTGGCTCAGCTTCAGCACTCCGCATCTTCATGGATGGTAATATTTCATGCTGCAAACGACCGGTCAATGAGGATTGAGGACGAGCAAACAAAGCTCATAACACCGCCATTCCAGATTGGGCGCGTCACCCTCGAATCACCGCGCCAGCGCGATCAGGTAACGCTGGAAACGGGTGGTTTCCTCGGTCAATTCCAAATCGTGGTAGATTTGGTGAAGGTTGCCGCAGATGCGCATCAACATGCGGCGTGGTGTAATGGGCGTGAGGTAGTCACCCTGCAGCTTGTATTTGCCGTGAAGCAAATATTGGATGCAATTGGCCTTGGTCCACAGTTTGCCGCCATTGAAAACGTCGATGAAATATTCCTCCGAGGTGGATTGGAACCGGCAGATGAAATGGCCGGGCAGGCCGATGCCGGACACCGGCAGGCGCAACCGCCGGGCCAGCAAAAGATACACCAGGCAAAGATTGATCGGGTTGCCGGTGCGCCGGTCCATCACACGGTTCAGATAACTGTTTTCCGGATCGTAATGGTTCTGGTCATTGCCCCGGAAGCCCAGCACATCGAACAGATACTGGTTGAACCCGCCAAGCAATTGCTCCGCGCCGGCGTGGAGATCGAGCCGTTCCCGCAGTTCACCGGCATAACTGTCGAAGAGCGCCTGGTAGGCTTCCACGTTGATGTCCGGATAATGGGTTTGAGCGAGCAGCCAGACGCCTTGCTCGAGATTCAAGTCCTCGCCTTGTTTAAGGCAAAACTCCAGGAACCGGTCGTCCGCCGTTTTACGCGCGAAATGCTGAATGATCTCCTGGGCGCGCCGGCGCAAAACCGGCTCGCTGCTCAGCGTGTGGGGACGCAGCCATTCGACCGCGTCCTGGCCGCAGGAAAGAATCTTGCCTCGCACCACTTGATACACGGCCGGGTCTTCATCGGTGAGGAGGTTGAGCAAGGCCGCTTTCCGGGTTTCGGAGAGTGTCTCGGGCGGCTTGATGGCGGCAACGGAACTCATGCGTCGCTAACTGAAAAAAGTATGAACCAGCGCGGGGAAGATTTCAATGACAATCGGGCAAATGGACAAGGAAAATGAGGGCTCACGCTGGGATCGGCTGTCTGAACGGCAGAGAGGACTCGTACGCGGCCTTTTCACCTTCGCCAAGGCTGCGGTGGACAAGTTGGCGCAGCAAGCGCCCCCCGCCACTTATTCGATTGTCGCAACACCCTGGGCGATGGCGAATTTGATGAGGCCGGCGACGTTGTGGACCTGGAGTTTGAGCATGATGCGTTCGCGGTGGGTTTCCACAGTGCGAACGCCGATGCCCAGATCGGCGGCGATTTCACGGTTGCTCTTGCCTTCAGCCACTTTTCGCAGGACTTCGATTTCCCGTTCGGTCAGGTCTTCGGCAGCGCGACGACCGCGCTGGCTTGGGCTTGGAACTCGGGAAGAATGTTCTGCAAACGCCAGGCGGGCTTCGTCGGATTTGAAGTAGGTTTCGCCCTGGTTGACTTGTTCAATAGCCTTGGACATTTCTTCGAGCGAGGCGTCCTTGGGGACATAACCGCGGGCGCCGGAGCGGATGACCTGAAGCATGAAGGCGTGGCTGTTCTGAAAGGAATGCATCAGCACTTTGACCTCGGGCGCCTGGCGATGCAGCAATTTGGCGGCTTCGAGGCCGTTCATGCGGGGCATGTACGTATCCATGAAGACGACATCGGGATGAAGTTCCTGGGCTTTGGACACGGCTTCGCTGCCGTCGGCGGCCTCACCGACGATTTCCATGTTGGCATTGCGGGAAAAAAAGGAGCGCAACCCAGCCCGGACTACCGGATGATCATCAGCCAGCAACAATCGGATTTTAACGGCGGTTTCTGCTTCAGGCATAAATCTGAGTTAGTTTTTAGGATTCGCGACAGCGCAACATCTGATGCGGACAGCATCGATAGAACACCATGGAGTAGCAACGAGGGAGAATACGGATTATACGTCGGGAAAACTACGGAAACGATGCTGCACGGGGCGCAGAGCTCCTGCTCTCCTCAAAGCCAGTCTCGCGCTTGAGGGCTGAGGCTCCGCGTTCGGCGCTTCAGCAAGGCATTACGCCCGGCGTGCGCCTGCACTATGAATACCGCCGACGCTGGCGCAATTTGTCGAGGCCAACTGCGAGGATAATGACCGCGCCTATGAGGATCTCCTGCATGTAAGTGGGCAGGCCCACCTGGTTGGAGCCGTTGCGAAGGACCGCCATGATCAAGGCACCGATCATCGAACCCAGGATGCTGCCCGTGCCGCCGTTCAAGCTGGCGCCGCCAATGACCACGGCGGCAATAATGTCCAATTCCAAACCGATGGCCACCGTCGGGTCGCCTTGGGTCAGCCGCGAAAGCTGCATCAGCCCGGCCAGGCCGAAGAACAGTCCAGCGACGATATAAATAAGGGCCTTTTGCAATTGGACCCTCACGCCGCAATGCCGCGCGGCGGTTTCGTTGGAACCGATGGCGAAAATGTAGCGCCCGAACTTCGTCCAGCGCATCACCGCGGACATGAACACAGCGAGGCCGACGGCCAGCCAAACCCCGTCGGGCAGCGGGAAAAGATGCTCGGGATCACTGACATTCATCCACGTGTTGACGATATTCTCGGGTGGGTTAACGGTCTGACTATTGGCCAGCCATTTCGCCGCGCCACGAGCAATCCCCATCATCCCGAGCGTCACGATGAAAGGCAGCATGCGAAAGCCCGCGATGATCGTGCCGTTGACCAGGCCGACAGCGCCGCCCGCCAGGATGGTGAGCAAGGCGGCGAGCACGGGGGAACAATTCTTCAAAAGGAACGTGGCGCCGACCACGCTGGTCAATGCCACCACGGAACCGGCGCTGAGATCGATTCCGCCACTGACGATAACCATGGTCATGCCCAACGCGCCAATCGCGACAATAACCGTTTGGACGAAGATGATTTTGAAATTGGCCCCGGTGAGGAAGTACGGGCGCACCTGGGAATCGGCGCAGAACAACCCAATGACCAGCAGCAAGCCAAAAAACGGTCCGAACGCGGTGAGCAGCGGGCGGGCTTTCCCCAAACTGGTCTTCTTCATTTGCAACTGTTCGGGCGGGCCACTCCGGGGTTCGGAGCCCCGGCTTCAGCCGGCAGGGTTGCCGCCTGGCCGGGCGCGTTGAAAGTTTTCAAAATCATCATGTTGGCGTGCGCTCCGCCGCCGTAAGGCGGAACTCCATGCCATGTGTGACGCGGTATTCCCTCACCAGCCGTCTTCACTTCAGATACTTATCCAAGGGCGGATGGAGCAATTCCGCCATCTCAGGACTGTTCATGTTGTCGGGCGTCACGAGATGCACCCCGGTGTCGATGCGCGCTTCGACTTTGCCGCCTTGAAGATGTTTGATCATGGTGAGAACGCCGAGGTAACCCATGCGAACCGGGTCTTGCACGACCAGGCCCTGAACATCACCGTTCTTCATGTCAATCACCGACTGCGAGCCGGCGTCGAACCCGACCATCTTGACTTTCCCGCCGGCTTTGCCGATGTCGCGCAAGGCCTTGGTCATGGCGATGGTGGGGGGTTCACAAGGCGTAAAAATGCCATCGACTTCGCGGCCATAACGGTTGAGGAGATTCTGCGAAGCCTGGTAGGCAAGCTCGCGCGTCGCGCCGGCGTATTGGTCCGACGAGATGATCTTGATGCCGGGGAATTTCTCCTTGAGCGTATCGAGGAAACCAGATTCGCGCGCCTCCGTGCTTGCCGAACCCACGGCGTAACGAAGCAGGATGACGTTGCCCTTGCCGCCCAGCAACTCGCCCATGCGCTCGCCCGCAAGTTGCCCGCCCTTGTAATTATCCGTGGCCACGAAGCTGACAAATTTATCCGACTTGAGACCGGAATCAATGATGACCACGGGAACTTTAGACTGCGCGGCGGTGGCCACGGGCTTCACCAGCGCCTGCGAATCCAGCGGCGCCAGCACGATGCCGCTCACATGCCGGGTCGTGAAATTCTCAACAACCTGGATTTGCTGGTCGCGGTCATCCTCGCGGAACGGCCCTTTCCAGATGATTTCGACCTTGGTTCCCTTGCCCTCCAGTTCCTGTTGCGCTTTCAGCGCCCCGGCGTGAATGGACTTCCAGAATTCGTGCGAATTTCCCTTGGGAACGACCGCGATGGTGTAGGATTGCTCCGCGGCGGCGGCTCCGCAAATGACACCGAAAAGCAACATCGCGATGACCGGTCGAACAAAGTGGCTCATGTCTTGAATCCTATGCCCAGACGGTCAAGCGTTCAATCTTTTTGCGGGAGGGTGGCACAATACAAAACATCGCAGCAGCCGGCATAAGGAGGCTCTGACCTTTCCTCTTTCGCCATCGCGCGCAATTCAGTTTGGACCTCCTTGCGCCGACTGCCACCAGCGGGGCAAGGCTTCTACGGCGAGGAGGCCATTTCCAAATCGCGGAGCGTTGGCCCAACCAACCCGCCCAGGTGCAATCCGGCCACGTACACCACAACTCCAAAACCAATGACCACCGCCACCAGGGCGATGGATCCCCAAAGGTGCTGCGATTCGAAACGCTTAAGCGACGGCGTGTACGCCACCAGTCCGATCAGCGCCGCCACCACGATCACCGCATCCACGCTGGTCCGTTGCCAGTAACTGCCCCCGAGATGAAGCCACATTCCAAACTCATCGAACGTGAGCGCTAATGACAACCCGTAAACGAGCGCCGTGATTTCGGCGGCGCGTCCCACCGGGCGCTTGAACAACGCGAAGCCCGCCACCGCCGAGAGCAGGAAGATGCCGTAATTAAGGTGATGGACATGCGTGCCATGCAGGAACAGGAACAGGTTCGGAATTTGCCCCGACATGATCAAAAACACCGCGGCGCGCGAAATCATGAACGACACCACAAAGCTGAACAACGCCTGCCGCGCCATGCGGTCGCAGGTTTCTTCGGGACATGGGGACAGGTGCATCATGGCGCTGAAGATTAGCGGCAAGCCCGCATGGGGGCAACGACGGAAGCTTCGATCAGAAGACCTTCATCGCCGTTCACGCCGCCTCAAGGCAACTCGAGCAAGTTCGTCTGCCCCGCTGACGTGACTATGGTAACGGCGTCCTTCTCGATCAGGAGGACATGCGCCTCGCCAACGCGGCTGCCGGCAAAGACCAACTTGCCATCGATGACCGCGGATGGATTCTTGGGGCGGTAGATAATCCCCTGCAGCTTGTAAGCCGGCGGCTTGGGCGCGTCCGCGATTGCCACATTGGTTGCCGTGCCCGGCGGCTCCGTCAGCGTGGCCAAAGTGTTTGTGGGGGCGGCCTTCGCATCCGCCGCAACCGGAGGAATCGGCACCGGGCTTGGTGCCGGCGCTGGCGCGTTTACCTCAACCGGAGTTTTGACCTGTCCGACGGGCAGCGCCGCGGGAGTCAACGTCGCCGACGTGGAACGGGCGCGCACCGTCTCGACATGACCGCTCGCGAACCATTGCCAGAGCAGAATTCCGGAAGTCAGCAACGTCACCCCGATGAGCAGCGGAAGCCAGAGGCCGCCGCCATTGTCGGCGTGAGGCGCCGGTTCCACCGGGCGCAATGCCGGGGTCGCCGCTGTCGAGGCCACGGGCTGCGCTTGCCGCGCCTTCTTCAAAGCTTCGTTGATCAAACTCATGAATCGATGTTCCCTTCCAGCTCGCGCAGGGCCCGGCCAACCAGCTTCCAGTCGATCTTGTCGCGCGCATGGACGAATCCCGCCAGCAACGCTTTGTCGCAAACCGCATTCACCAGCCGCGGAATGCCCCGGGTATAACGGAAAATCCGCCATAACGCCGGCTGCGTAAAGTACGGAGCGCCCTTCGCCCCGGATACTTGCAACCGATGCTGCACATATTGTGCCAGTTCGACCCGGTTCAGCGGATTCAAGTGATAACGGACGGTGATGCGTTGCCGCAACTGCCGCAAACCATGGTCATTCAGGCGGTCCCGCAGTTCCGGTTGCCCCATCAACACGATTTGGAGCAGCTTCCGGTCGTCTGTCTCCAGATTGGACAGTAGGCGTACCTGTTCGAGCAGTTCATTTGACAGGTCCTGCGCTTCATCGATGATCAGAACCGACTCCTTCCCGTCGGCCATTTGCCGCAATAGAAAATCATTGATGATCGCCACCGTCTCCAGGCGGTCCACGCCCTTCACGTTCAGCCCGAATTCCATCGCCACGGCCTTGACCAATAGATCGGGGTCCAGCACCGGGTTCAGGATCAGCGCCGTGGAAAAAGTGTCCGGAAGCTGTTCCAAGAGCGCGCGGCAGAGCGTGGTCTTGCCCGCGCCCACCTCGCCGGTGAGTTGCACAAACCCCTTCCGCTCCCGGATGCCGTAGAGCAAATGGTTGAACGCCTCGCGATGTTTCGGACTGTAAAACAAAAATCGCGGGTTCGGCGTGATCGAAAATGGCGGTTCGGTCAACCCGTAGTATTCTAAATACACAAGTCCTTCTCTAACCCAATCCCCCGCGCGAGAAAAGGCCAGAAAGTGAAATTGTTCAATGGCGATGGTTCGACCAGGTCAACGGCCAGGAAGATTACGGGAGGGTTTCGCAGAGGTTCCTTTGGGGCTTGAGGCTTGGTGTTTTTCTGAAGCTTCGTGTTTGCTTCAGCCGTTCACCGCCTTGCACGCACGCAATAACGCATCCGCCTCCCCATCCGTTCCAATCGTGATCCGCAGATAATCCTTCACGGCGGGATAACGAAACCACCGCACCAAAATCTTGCGGGCACGAAGTTTCCCCAGCCAATCCCTGGCCGCAAATCGCGGCGGGCGAACCAGAATAAAATTGGTCTGGCTGGGCAGCACCTTGAACCCCAGCGCGGTTAATTCCCGGCCGACGCGTTCGCGCGTCGCGATGACCCGGCGAAAGTTTTCGCGGTAATACGGCAAATCCTCCAGCGTCGCCAGCGCGGCCACCTGTCCAAGCCCATTGACATTGTAACTGTCGCGAATTTTATCCAGGCCGGCGATCAATGCCGGATGCCCCACGAAATATCCCACGCGCTGAAAGCAGAGTGAATAGGCCTTCGAGAACGTGCGCGCCACCAGCACGTTGGGCAGCCGCAGCGCCAGTGCCATCGCGTTCTCTTCTCCGAAATCCACATAAGCCTCATCGAGAATCACCACGCCCTTTTGCGCGCGGCACAGCGCTTCGAGTTCCGCCGTGCGGTAACCGCGCCCGCTCGGCGCATTGGGCGTGGTCACATACGTCAGCGCCGCCCGGAAATCCCACGCCTTGGATTTCCGCAACAACGCCAGCGGCGGAATTCCAAAATCCCTGTCCAGCGACACCACATTCGTTTGCGCCCCATGAATCGCCGCCAGCACGGGATACAACGAATAGCTCGGCGAAAAAAATTGAATCGTGCCCGCGTGCTGTCCGGCCCGCCGCGTGCCCGCTGGTTCCACAAACGCCCGCGTCGCCATCGCCAGCAACTCGTCCGATCCATTCCCCACGATGATATTCTCCGCCTTGCACCCGTGCAGCTTCGCCAACCGCTCCCGCAATAACTGCGCTGTCGGATTTGGATACAACCGCAACCGTCCATCCGTCGCCGCCTTCACCGCCGCGATCACCTTTGGGGACGGCGGATAAGGATTTTCATTTGTGTTGAGCTTGATCAGTCCCTTGATCTTCGGCTGCTCGCCCGGCACGTAAGCGTGTAATTCCCGTACCAGCGGCCGCACCAACTCCTTCGGATTTCTGATTTCTGATTTCGGATTTGCCATCAGGTTCAATCCTTCGTGCTTCCCCGGCTTTGGATGCGGATCTCCGCCGACTTCCCATGCGCGCCCAACCCCTCCACCTCGGCAAACTTCTGCACCGCCGGCAGCGCTTTCTTGAGCGAACCGCGATCGTACTCCACCACACTTGTGCGCCGCTGAAACTGATCCACCGTCAATCCCGCGAAGGACGCGCCCGCGCCGCCCGTCGGCAAGGTGTGGCTCGGCCCGGCCACATAATCGCCCAGCACCGTCGGCGAAAATGGACCGAGGAAAATCGCGCCCGCCGTCAAAATCTTTTCCGCCACCACCGCCGGTTTGCGCGTCATCACTTCGCAATGTTCCGGCGCCAGTTGATTGGCGAGGCGGACGGCGTCCTCGAGGCTTTCCACCTGAATCAACCAGCCATTGTGGGCCAGCGCGCGCTCGATAAATTCGCGCCGGGCGAGTTCGGGCAACTGCCGCGAAATCTCGTGTTCCACATCCTTGAGCAGCCGGCGCGACGTGGTCACCAGCCACACGCGCTCATGCCCGCTGCCGTGCTCCGCCTGCGCCAGCAAGTCCGCCGCGGCAAATTTCGGATTGGCCGTTTCATCCGCCAGCACCAGCACCTCGCTCGGGCCGGGCAGCAAATCCACCGACACCTGTCCGAACAACAACCGCTTGGCCGCCACCACATACGCGTTCCCCGGACCAAAAACCTTCTGCACGCGCCGGATTGTCTCCGTGCCCAGCGCCATCGCCGCAATTGCTTGCGCGCCGCCCACCCGGTAAATCTCCGTCGCCCCCGCCGTTCGCGCCGCGAACAGCAGCGCCGGGTTGATTGCACCGTCCTTCCCGCACGGCGTGCAAACCACGATCTCCGGGCATCCCGCCACCCGCGCCAGCACGATCGTCATCAACGCCGTCGAAACCAGCGGCGCCGTCCCGCCCGGAATGTAAATGCCCACCCGCTGAAATGGATCGAACTTCTCCCCCACCTTCGCCCCATGCGCGTTCCGCCCCGACCAATTCCGCCGCTTCGACTTCCGGCTGAACACCTCGATATTTTTGGCCGCCGACGCCACCGCCGACCGCAACGCCTCATCCGCCTTCAGCGAAACCGCCATCAATTCCGCCTGCGAAACCGCCAGCTTCTCCGCCTCCAGCCGCGCCCCATCGAACCGCGCGGTCAATTCCAGCAGCGCCGCATCACCCCGCGCCTTGACCTCGTTCACAATCGCGCGCGTCCGCTCTTCGATCACCGGATCGAACAACGGCGAGGCCGCCGTCAACCCCTGCAACCGCGCCGCAAAATCGGCGTCCGTATGGCGGATAACATTCATTGCGCTCAGGCTAGGGGAACCGTCTCTCAAAGTCAAAACCCGGGCGGACATCGACCCGTGTGTGCCAAAATGACACACCGCACCCCTAAAAACGCAATTAAAACGCAATTTCGCATAACCCACTATCCTTCAGCCGTTTGTGCATATTTCCCGCCTCTGGCGACCTTCTCAATCCTAAAAAAGAGGTTTAATTTGGTTTAATTTACTTTAATTTTTTGGCTGGGCGGTTTAATCCCCGCAGCTTGCGGCGAAGGGTTCTTTATGTGCCAAAATGTCTCACTTCCAACTTTAGGCTTGGGGCATTTGTCATTGGACGTTTCGGCGTCTTTCGCCGGATCGCCTTCGTTTTCAATTGTCAAAGAACCAGCCTGCCCACAAAGGCAAAGCAATATTCGGCAACGCCACGCGCCCAAATGCGCGTCCGGACACTGGACATTCCAGCGCTCCGCGCCAGCCTCCCTTCTTAACCGACACCCGGATAGTAGAGCACGCCCTTTGCTGAATGCAAATGAATTTTTCTAATTCACGGTCACCAGTTCCGGCCACAGGAACGCAGGCGGTCCCCCGGCGTGAGGGGTGTGATGCCCGGGCGAATTGCGCGCTGGCCGCAAGCATGATAAAGTCAAGGTCGAACTGGCGGGAAATTGGCCGCACATCCCAGCCTGTTCGCCGCCGATCGCCGAGTAAAAGCGAAATCAATCCAACCATATAACATAACGCATCTCATGACCAAAACGCTCCCCGTCCCCGCCCAGGCGGACCCCGGCTTTACTCTCGCAGAAATGAAATCGTTTGTGCGCAAACATTTTGATGACTTCGTCAATCGCAAGATGTCAGAAGTGGCGCTGCAGAACTTCAGCGCCGATTTTTTGGATCATGACGAAGCCGGCGGACCTGTCATCGGCCCGCTCGCCGCCAAAACCATGATGGAGAACGCCCATCAACGCTGGCCCGATCTCCACGTGGAAGTCGAAGACATTTTGGCCGAGGGCGACAAAGTCATGGTCCGCAACACCTGGACCGCCACGGAAAAATCGAGCGGCAAGAAAATTGAATTCCACGGCTTCGTCCTGTGGCGGTTCGCCAATCGTAAAATTGTCGAGCGCTGGGCCACCATCACCCCGCCGCAAGAGGTAAAGACATGACCAAACAAGAATGCCTCACGAAATTCCAGGGCACCCGACGCAAAGAGACAGTTGTCACGGCGATCTGGTTTATCTGCTTCTTTGGAATTCTCTTTTGCAACCTCCCACTCGCCAAATGGATGGAAACCCACATGAACGGCACCTGGATCTACACGCTTTATCAGGCCGCTTTATTGGTCTTTTTCTTCGGCAATTTCATTGTGATCTTCTGGATCAGCAAACGCCTGCCCCACTGGCGGGGTATTGTCTGTCCGTTGTGCAGCCGGCCGTTTGGTCGCCGCACAGTCCGAGGTAATGGGAATTGTATGCACTGCGGTGCGTATGTGTTCGACGAGCCTCTGGAGAAAGCGCCGTCGTAGCGACAGGAAGTCCCTCATCCCCAGGAATAACCTCCTGTTTGCCGCCTTCACCAAATCCAAACGCGTCAAGATTTACCCATAACGCGTGATTTTCGTTCGCTTCCATCGGCCTTGAACCAGTATTCCAGCCTTGGACGGCCCAATTTGCGGCTGGCCCGCCTTATGCTGAAGCCCTCTTGAGCACTTGCATGAAGGCAATTGACTCAAACAGAATCAGCAGACCAAGGAGGACTTATGGAAACGCCCACGGAACCCAACGCCGCCCCGGAGGAAGACCCGGATTTGCAAATCACCGCGGATCCTGAACCTCCCTTCGAACATCCGCTCCTGCGGCCGGTCTCCTACTGGGTTAAAAAGCTCCTCGTCTGCAATCCTTTCTATCTCGTCAGCGCCGCATTGCTGCTTTACGGCTTTTATCTCGTCTCCACCGACGCCAATTTTCCCGGCAAGGAGATCGCCCAACTCGCCTTCAACTTCAGTGCCCTGCAATGCTACGAAGTCCTGCTCGTCGCCACCGCCATCCTCCTGGCGCGCCGCCGGATTTGGTATGACTCCAACCTGCTCATTTTCCTCGAAAACGGCCTGATTCTCGTGCCTTTCATCCTCGTGAGCCAGGCCGCGTTGATCGGGCAGGGCACCGTTTGGGCGATGTGCGTCATCGGCGGCACAATGGCCCTGCTCCGGTTCGCCACTTTGAAGCGTGTGCACCTCCAGTTCAACTTGCCCTCAAGATTGTTGGCCATCGGGGTAGTATTGCTTCTGGTCAATGTCGCGCTCCCGTTGATTTACCGCACGTTGAATGATTCGAAAGTGGGCACGAAACCCACTGACGGAGCCGCCTACCACTTCAACCAATACAGTTGGTTTCTGATTCTGCCCGCCATCCTGGCCCTGGCCAATGCCCTGCCCCGCCCCAATCAAGCCGACGGACTTCTCCCCCAGCGACGCTGGATACCCGCCGGCCTGTTTGCGCTCTGGGCCGCCGGTTCCATCGTTCATCTCTACAGCCTTGGTTACATCTATAACTTCGACTGGGAAACGCCTTTCATCGTGCCGCCCCTCTGGGTTCTGGCCTGGACCATCTGCAATCGACACACAAACATTTTTCGCCTCCGCGGGTTGCGACCGGCCTTGCTGGTCGCTCCCGCGGCGGTCACGATGATCGCCGCGATCAACTCCGCTCCACACATGTTTCTGATTCTCACCGGGCTTAATATTTTGGCTTATGCGATTCTGCTGCTGAAGGAATCCTCCAGCCTAACCTTGTGGCATTTGACGGTTCTGTCACTGGGTGCTTTGGGTCTGGGCTTTATAAACCTGCATCCGGTGCGATTACCCTTGGATTTAAACGCCACTCAATGCCTTTGGGCCGTGGCTCTCGCGTACGTTTGCTATTGGATCTGCGTTTCGCGCCATCCCAAACTGGGCATCTTTGGGGCCATTCTGGTTTGGTTAACCGTGCTCAGGATATCCGAAAGGTATGTTGAAGGCCCGCATCTGGCGCTCCAGGCTGGAATTATATTCCTGCTCCTGCACAGCCTGCTCTGGACCGACCAGGCGCATCCCGGCGCAAAAGGAGCGCGCATCTTCGGTTGTTGCCTCTGGTTGTTGCACTCCCTGATCCTCGTCCCTCTGGCCTTGCCCCATGGAACGCTGATTCTATCCATGGGCGCACTGCTGGTTCTGGCTTCGTACGTCATTTCAAGGTTCGTTCGCAGTCATTGGCCTCCGCTGATACTGCCCTGCGTTGCGACGGTTGTTCTGTTCACCGCTCCGGGCAGTCACCTGGCTGAACCCGCGCAATCCGTTCCCATTGGGCTGTGGGTCGTCGCCGGAAGCTTTATGCTCTTCGTGATTGGAACGATTCTAGCCCTCACAAAATCAAAGTGGCATCCCGCCACCGCAACTGCTGCCGCCGCAACGGAAACAAACCAAACCTGATGATACAGGGCACTTGGTTTAACCTCGCGCGCATACCGCAATCGCAACAATGCGCATACCGCACGGCAGGGCCGGTGTGAGGGGAAAGGTACGTTCGCCTCGTGCCATTTTGGCAGCATTAATAAGACGCGACCCGCCCTGCCACCTTCGCCGTTTTTCCTTTACCTCGCTCGCCCAGCACGTTTAATCGGTACCCCGTCGGGCATTTGACTCGTCGCCATGCGCAATACCAAAATTATCGCCACCCTCGGCCCTGCCTCGGATTCACCGGAAATGCTCGCCCGCCTGGTCGATACCGGCGTCAACATTTTCCGTCTCAACATGTCCCACGCGCCACACGACTGGACCCGCCGCGTCGTGCGGGACATTCGCGCCGCCGCCGGGGACAAAATGGTCGGCATTCTCATGGATACCCAGGGCCCGGCCATCCGCACCGGCGACCTTCCGGTGCCGCTCAATCTCAAGCCCGGCCAGAAATTTACCTTCACCGTCCGCGGCGCGAAGAGCGAGGAGGAAAATTCCGTGGACGTGAACTACGCCGATTTCATCAACGACATCAGCGAGGGCGACACCGTCCTGGTTGACAACGGCGCCATTCAAATGAAGGTCCACTCCAAGCATGGCAACAAGGTCGAATGCGAAGTCCTCACCGACGGCAAGCTCGGCAGCCGCCGTCACATCAACCTGCCCGGCGTCAAAGTCAGCCTTCCCGCCCTTACTTCGAAGGATGAAGCCGATGTGAAACTCGGCCTGGAAATCGGCGTCGATTTCATTGCGCTTTCGTTCGTGCGCTCCGCGCGGGACATTCGGCAACTCAAGGCGCTCGTCCGGGAAGCGCCGCGTCGTCCTTTGATCATCGCGAAGATCGAAGACCAGGAAGCCATCAAAAACCTCGATGCCATCATCCAGCAGGCCGACGGCATCATGGTGGCGCGCGGCGATCTCGGCATCGAGGTCCCTTACGAAGAACTGCCGATCATCCAGCGCCGGATCGTGAAGACCTGTTTGCGCATTGGCCGCCCGGTCATCGTCGCCACGCACATGCTCGAGAGCATGATTCAAGCGCCCATGCCCACGCGCGCCGAAGTAACCGATGTCGCCAACGCCGTTTTCGAACAAGCCGACGCCATCATGCTCAGCGGCGAAACCACCGTTGGCAAATACCCGCTCAAATGCGTGGAAGTGTTCAATCGCATTGCGGAACGTATCGAGCGCAGTGGCGGCGCAAATTATTGGGAACAGGCCGAGCTCAGCGACCCGCGCGAAAAAATCGCCAAGAGCGCCGTCGTGATGGCCAACGAGTTGCGCGCCCACGCCATCATGACCCTGATCCGCAACGGCAGCATGACCCGTTACATTTCCTGGTTGCGCCCGAAGTACTCCGCCATCTACGCCGTCGGCCAGAACCGCGACGTTGCCGAAGAACTCACGCTAAATTGGGGCGTCGTCCCCCTGATCATGCCGTTCGACGCGGCGGACCTGGAAAAGAACATCCAGATGGCCTTGCATAAATTGCTCGAACAGCGCCTCATTCGCCGCGGCAGCCACATCGTCGTGGTCAGCAGCATCGCCGCAGGCGAAGGCGTGGTGGATGCGGTGCAATTGCGAGAAGTGAGATAAAAAGCACCAAGCACCAACATCCAAGCACCAGAGAAGCTTCAACTAAGAACCTGTCCCGGTGGGGCGGGCAGTCCTCTGCCCGCCGTCGGCGCGCACGGAGCGACGCGCCCTACCGAGGCAGGCCCTAAGACAAACATTAATTAGGCGTTTCCAATTTGGAGCTTGGGAATTGGAGCTTCTCTGGAGCTTGGCATTTGGTGCTTGGATGTTGGTGCCTAGTGTTTATTTTTTGCCCATCATCGCCGTCGTCATCCGCGCCGTAAATCTGCCCTGCTGCAACTGCTGTTCCATGAACTCCTTGAACGAAGCCGCCTGTTCCGGTGTGAGCACGGTCTGGGCGCGCTGCCAGATGCGACCGTTCAACTGCTCCATCTCCGCGCTATAGGCGTCGATCTTTTCCGGCGTGAAATTGTCGTACCAATGCTCGTAGTCCAATTGAAACGGATCACCAAGATCGTGTTGAAATTGGAAGTTCGTGTGTTCCTCGGTCATGATTCCCTGCAATTGACTTCGCTGGTCGTCACTCAGGGCCTGTCCCGCGCCCGCAAATTGCTGCGTGAACTTGTCCAGACGCTCGCGCTCCGGCTGCGTCTTATCGAACCACTGGTAGGCATTGTAACCATCATCACCCAATAACGAACGAATTTGCGCGGCGTTGTCCTCAAGCGTCTGGCGGATGTTTTTTCCAGTCGCCGCCATGTTGCTTTCGTCAATTTCCCCGGCCATCATGGGCAGGAGAAACTGTTCCCACATCAGCGAACCCTTTTGCGTCAGTAATTGCTTGAGGGCGTCGCTCTGCGTGTCATTCAGATGCAGTTGACTGGCGAGTCCCGACTTGAAAAGCGCGTTGACGCTCCTCGCCACTCCATCCCTGGCCTCGGCCTTCATCACCTCGCGCATGGCCTGATCGCGAAACAGGGCGGAAACAGGATTGGTCGGGTCAACCGCGGGTGGCATTGCAGCCAATCGCCGCTGTAATTCCTGCGCACTGGCTGCGCTTTCGATCGACTCCGCGCGGCTCTCACGCAACTGCGCCCGAAGGTCTTTATTGCGCTTCTGCTGTTGCGCGGCCTCGCTGGCAATGGCTTCGCGTTTATTCTCCGCCGCCGCTGCGCGGGCCAGCGCTGCTTCCATCTGGCGGTTTTTTTGAATCAATAGAAAGCCGCACAGAAGCGTTACCGCGATGGATAGAACAAGAATGGAATTTTTCATTAGCGACGCCGATTTTTTTCCAGAGACAACGGAGCCAGGCCCAACCGCGCCAGCGGAACAGGCAGCAAAGCCGCGAGAATCACCAGATGCTTGAGCCAAAAAAGATTCGGACAAACGAGCAGACCGAGCGCTACGAAACAACCCGAGGCGCACGCCCAGAAGATCACGTATTGAAGCGCCCGATTCGGACTGTTCCTCCGCCAGGTGAAGACGGCGAGCCATAATTTCGAGACCACCGCCAGCACCAGCGCCCAGCCGAGCCCGGACACATATTGCTCGGCGTATTTCCAATTGAAATGTTTAACCCAAAAAACAATGGCCGAGATTTCAATTCCCAGAATGGCCGTGCCGAGGATGCCATGGACGACAAACCATCGCTTATTCCCCGAAAGCGCCACCCATAAATTGCTCACCACAAGCGTCCAGGTCAGGAGCGTGGCGGTCACCACCAATAGAAACAGGATCGCGCCCAGAGAAGCGACGCCGCGCAGGGCCAGGCCTGAATTCCACAGGTCTTTTAATTGCGCGAGGTTCGCCCACAGTGGCAGCCACAGCGCAAGGAAGACCAGCAGCGCCAGCCAGGCCATGGTGATGCTGAGCGCAGCGACTTTGAGTTTAGTCACCACCATTTCCTCCGATGTCAAAGGCCGGACGGCCAGGAACGGTGGGAGAGCAAGATCGGGCGACCAGAGATCGGGCTTCGCAAAGCCTTTGCCGATGACTCCGGCCAGAATGAGGGGCAGCACCAGCGCCCAACCCAGCGTCAGCAAGGTGGCGCCGGCGTCATGCCGGGTAAGCCACGAGACCGGGGCGAACAAGAGGACCAGCGCGGCGACGGTGCAAACCGGGAGCAACATCCCGGCTCGCCGCCATTCAAACCAAAATTGGGCCGCTGCCGGCGAATCGAATGGCCGGGTGCGCCGGGGCAACACATCGGTGATTCGTCCGACCTGCGTCTTCAACCATCCGCGCCCGCGCCCGCCACCGCGGCGTTGCCGCTCCACAAAGTGGCAACCGCACACAAAAGCGCCAATTGCGGTCCCGGTGAGCGCGAGGATCGAAGCGCACCAGACCTGCCTGGCGGGCCACGGAATGTATGGCAGGAAGAACTGCAGGCTCGCAAGGTTCATGAACAGCATGCCGGCCAGCGCAAGCGTGATGATCCGGGTCATCCGGAAGCCGCCCAGTGCCCAAACAATCGTCTGGTAGCACATCAATCCGACTCCCAGAACGGCCGCCGGCCAAAAACCCGCGTGCCGGCCGGCCGGCGCAAACACGAGCCTGGCCCAGCCGAAATAAATCAACTCGACACAAACGACGCCGAGAACCATTGGGCAGGCCACCAGCATCCAGGTTGGAACCGGCAAGGTGAAAAGCCGGTAAGGGAATCCATGCCAGTTCTTCTTCTGGTTGAATTCAGCATAATGAAGAAACCCGAACACGAGAAAAATGGAGCAGATCATCAGCAGCCAATAAAACGGCTCGAAATTTGTGAATACGTAAGCCCTGCCCGCACCGCTCAGATTGAGCACCGCGCACAAGCCAAGAAGCCCCAATGCACCAACCGCAAACCATTGGCCGCGCCGCCAGATTTCCCAACTCAAGGCCACTAAAGGCGACCGCATGCCAAAGAGTGATGGAGCCACTGGCTGCGCGTTCGTGTTCATTCTGGTTTCAAACCGGTGGTTCGGCCGCCGAGGGGCGCCTGCGCCGAATTCGGCTGATCCGGCAAGGTGAGTTGACTCCGCCTCGTCTGGTCGACGACTTGCCGGATCGAGTTGATGGCCAATTCAGGGGCTTCGAAGGGAATGCTATGTCCGCTCTCCTCGGTGATGATGTGTTGGGCGTGGGGCAATTTGTCCACCCAGTCCTGATGGAACTTCAGCCACATGGGCCTGAAGATACTCATTTCATGTTTTTGCTCTTCAGTTACGAAGCTGGGGAGCACTTTGGGGCCCATCGCGGTGATGAGGGTGACAGGAATTCCCTGCGGCACGCGGCTCTCGTGTGCCTGGGCAAGACTCGCTTGCATTTCGATCCACTCCGCGTCATGGCGGACGGGTTGGTTCGTATTCCGGGCCTGATTCCAGAGCATGAATTCCTCCTGGGTTGGGTCCAACAAAACCATGCCCACAACCTCCCGCGGATACAGGCCGGCAAAAACTCGATTCAGCGGACCGCCGAATGAATGTCCAACCAAAACGTAAGGCGGCGCGATCCCCGCATTTTGGAGCGCCGTGTGGAGTTCGCGGGCAACCTGCCGCGCATCCCGCGGTTTGGGACCAGGAGCGGATCGCCCGATTCCCGCCCGATCATAGGCCACTGTAGTGGTGAACTTGCTCACGCCGGGCTGGACTCGTTCCCAAGCTTCCAACGGCCCCCCGGCGCCCGGGCTGCCTCCGGTTTCAAAGACCACGGCCGGGCTGCCGTGGCCGGTAATGAGCATTCGGAGCTGATGTCCGCCAGCGTCAACGTTTTTGAACACGAAGCGCCCGAGATCCATCGCGAGGAGAATCGCGATGCCGCTGAGAACCAGGGCGAGCGTGATCAGGAGTTTTTTCATGGAAGCTGCGAATCTGTATGCGAATGGAAATTATCCATGGCGGTTTCGGGCGAACGACAACGGGGCCAGGCCCAATCGGGCAAATGGAAAGAGCAGGAACGCGACCAGTACGTAGAGATGTTCTAAACGATAGATATCGGGCCATGGGGGCGATAGAATCGCCAGGGCGACAAAGCCAAGCGTGGCCCCCGACCAGAGAAGGAGGTATTGCGAAGTGCGCCGGACACTGTTTTTGCTCCAGGAAAAAACCACGGACCAGATCTTGAGGATGACCGCCAGCGCGAGCAGCCATCCGATCAAAGTGAGCGTGATGGAGTTGACCACGTCCGGATGCTGTTGAATTTCCGAGTCGATGGTGTCGGAAAACAGGCCGGCCGCCAATGAGAGGAGCGTCGGCACCAGCACCTGCAGGCAAGCGGAAGCGATGTAGTAAGAGCGATTTCCGGAGAGGCCCACCCACAAGCCGCTGACCAGGCATCGCCACGTGATGACCGCGAAGCCGGCGAAATACAGGATGGTGATCGCCAGCCAGGAATGGGGGTAGAACCGGCGGAACTCGCGCAAGAACTGCTGCAGTTGCGTTTTGTCCGCCCATAAGGGGAGCCAGAGGGCGATGAAGCCAAGGACCAGCAGCCACGCGATGGTCACGCTCAAAGCCGCCACTTTCATTTTGCTGACGACGAATTCTTCGGCGGACAATGGCCGAACGCCTAAAAACTGAGGAAGCGAGAGGTTCGTGGACCAGAATTCGGGTTTGATGAAGCCTTTGCCGATGGCAAAGGCCAGGACGATGGGCATGGCCACAATTTTGACCAACGTATCGATCGTGGACCGCGGATCAGTGCGGAAGGCCCAGGAAAATGGGCCGAAGATGGCAAGCAACGCAAAACCGACGCACGCGGGCAGCAACAGGCCCGCGCGCCGCCATTCGAACCAGAATTGGGCGGCAGCCGGGGAAGCAAACTGACGGTTGCGTCTTGGCAGCAGGTCGCCGGCCTGCTCCAGCAGGCAATGGATCCAATTTCGCCGATGGCCGCCGCCGCGCCTCTGCCGGCCGACCACCGTCCAGGCGATTAAGAATGAAATGAAGGCCAGAACGGCCATGCCAGCGGCCAGATACTTTTCGGACAGCCAAGGGTAGGCGCCCTGGCTGTCGCTAAAGGGCAGCCACGCAACCAGGATGCTGCTGACGCCCCCGAGGCTAAGCACGATAATGCGGGCGATCCGAAACCCTGCCAGGCTCCAAAGCGCCGTGTGATAAAAAATCATGTAGGCGCCCAATAAAACCGCGAACCATTCCGGCTTGAGGACAGGATTGTGCGTCAGGACAAGTTTTATCCAGGCCACATAAACCACTTCCACGGTCGCAATGCCGAGCAACATGGGCAGGGCCACAAGTTGCCAGGTGCGAAGGGGCAGCGAAAAGAGCCGATAAGGAAAACCATTCCATTCCCGGGTTGAATTAAATTCGGTATAATTGAAAAGGCCGAACACGAGCAGCAAGGACACGGTCATCAGGAAGCCAAAGACGGGATCAAATACCTGGCCGGTTTCGGTGAGACGAAGCCGCCCGGGGACGGCCAGGTTGACAAGCGCGCAGAAAGCAAGGCAAGCGATGGCCCACCCGCCGGCGCGGCGGCCTCGTCGCCAGATTGCCCAAGCCAAGGCTGTCGTTGGTGAACGCATGACAATTCAGATTATTAGCCAGCGCCTAAACGGAGGAGGTGGTTTCCGCGGTGGTGGCGGTGCCGGCCTGGGCCACGAAAATATCGTTAAGCGATACGGCTTGTTCCTCGATTATCCGCGCGCCCAGTGCGGTAACAATGGCCGGCAATTCATTGCGCGTGCCGTTACAAATGACCGCCCATTCCCTGCCCGCTCCGGTCACGCTCAACGCTCCCGCAATCACCGGCGGTTTTGATTGCGGCGTGGCGAAGGAGAGCATGAAGCGGCGATGCTGGGCTTTGATGTCATCGAGTGGTCCGCAGAGCACCAGGTGGCCCTGATGCAGCATGGCCACGTAGTCCGAAACGCGCTCGATCTCCTCCAACAAATGCGAGGAGAAAAAAACCGTGCGCCCTTCTTCCGATACCGTGCGGATGACGGCTTCGAGGATGTCCCGACGCACGATTGGGTCGAGGCCGGAGCTGGGTTCATCCAGCAGCAGCAATTCCGGCCGATGGGCCTGCGCCGCGAGCAAGCCGGCTTTGGCCTGCTGGCCCTTGGAGAGGGTCTTGAGCCGGGCGCCGGGCGCCAGACCGAATTGTTCCCGCAACTTCTCCGCATACGCCATGTCCCAGTTGGGATAAAACGCCTGCGTGTAACGCAACAGTTCCTCCACGCGCATCCAACCCGGCAGATCCGGTTGCTCGGAAAGATAACCGATGCGGCCCAGAACACCCACCGGGTCGGCCACCGGATCGAGCCCGAACACACGCACGCTGCCTGCCTCGGCCCGCAACAATCCCAGAATATGTTTGATTAAAGTGGTTTTGCCCGCACCGTTTTCACCCACCAGTCCAAACACACTGCCTCGGGGCACGTAAAGCGACACGTTGTTCAGAACGGTTTTGGGACCAAACCGGCGGAATAAATCCGTGATGGCAACCACGGCCTCAGCAGAAGATGGAGAAGGAAACTTCATGTGCTTCATCCTTTCGAGCCCGAGCTTGTCTGGTTGGCAGGGACGCGCTGCCGCGCGTCCGCTCCCGCGGCTTTGGCCGCCTCCCGACGGATGACTTCCTGGCGTTCATGCAATAGTTCGATCACCTCGGGCAGGTCGATGTCGAGGTGCCCGGCTTCGACGAGCAAAGAATCCACCCGCTGTGTCAGGACTTTGAGTTTTTCACGCCGGGAAAGCGGCGATGGAGTTTCCGAAACGTAAGTCCCGGAACCGTGGCGTTTGGTGACGACACCCGCACGCTCCAATTCAAGGTAGGCGCGCGCCACTGTATTGGGATTGACCAGGAGCTGGTCCGCCAGTGCCCGAATCGGCGGAATTTCCTCACCCGGCGCCAGCCGTCCCGAAGCCACCAGATGTTTCACCTGGTTGACGATTTGGACATAAATCGGGACCCCGTCGTTGGAAGTTATATGAATTTGCACAAGCGCCTCCGTTGGTTCAAAAGGAACTATAATCGTTCATGTGTATTAATACATTAATACACTTTACGCTTGTGTCAACTCCTTTCTGAAAGGATTTTTGAGCCTTGCCGCACAAGTTGAAAGAGGGACAAATCTGGCATCGCACCGCCACGGCAGGATGGCTGAATCAGCGCGGATCTAGTTGGGCCTGAGTGTCCCAACGCGATTCATCCTCAGGCTCTGATGACTCGCTCACTGCTCAGGTCCACTTCGTAATCTTGCGCCCCTGGCCGTCTTTGTAGGCTCCGATAATGATTCTAATGAGGTCAATTATGGAACAGACTGCTGAAACAATCAGAAGCAATCCACCAATCGGCCACATTGCCAGCACGAAGACCACAAGATACAAAATGCCTTCCAGCCGGCGGCCCGCATAGAAAGCATGGATACCCAGAATCCCGAAGAAAAGGCAGAGCAAAAAAGCCGGAAGAATCCGTTTGTCGCTCTCCGGCTGCTCCGCAGACGGAACTGGACGCGATAGAGGCGCTGCCTGCGAATCAAGCTGCCCTGCCAGGGATGAAACAGGCAACCACTTGTCGAAGCCTTGTTGGCAGTAAAGCGTATCCGCCGTAATCACGCCAGACCGCCACATGTTCTGCACCTGGGAAAAGGTGTATGGCCCTTTTTGTTCCGAACCGACTGTCAAAAAGTAAAGATCGTCCATATCGATTATAGAACCATAAATCCTGACATTTGACCTTCTTAGCACACTCGCACCAATAGGAGCAACCGGGAATGTGCGCCCAATCCTAAAGCAGGAGAGCACTGAGTCAAGACTATCCCATGCTATCGATTAAGAACTGCGGTGGAAAATCTTCGGGCCCCACATCGCGTGATTGTCCGCGCGAAGAATCCAAAGAGCCAAGTCAATTTGTGTGTTACGACTGCGTGACTTTAGGCGATCGACTCCGCACTTCGAGATTTGTCTGGAACAAATCAACTGCACGCCCCTCGAACAGTAGCAGGTTAAGCGAGTCACTTAACAGTGGGTTGGAACCACGAGAGACACGGCCACGAAAGGCAACTATGTCGAAAAAGTTAGCAAATGACGAACTGACCTCAACTGACCAGCAAGCCGCCAAGCCCAGCAGCAACACACTCGGACGGCGGTCCTTTATGAAACGGCTCGGTTTGGGCGCCGCAGTGCTGCCCGCCGGGGCAATCATCACGAGCGCGACTCGCGCGCGCGCCGATAATGGCAGGCTTTCCGAGGGGGATGTTTCCATCCTCAGATTCCTGGCGGCGGCGGAAATCCTCGAAACGGATCTGTGGCAGCAATACACGGAACTGGCGCTGGGCAATCCTTCATTCCAGCAGGCTTTGATCACGCTGGATGGCGACATGCCCACCTATGTCAACCAGAACACCCGGGATGAGTTCACGCACCAGAACTTCATCAACGCGTATTTGATGTCCAAGGGCGAGAAGCCGGTCAACCTGGAGCCATTCCGGAAGCTGCCCAGCAGCCAGGCAACCGGCGCGAACAAAACCGCCAAGCGGCTCACCAACTTGATGAACCTCACGGTCGATACCAGTTGGTTCCTGCGTTATCGCCTGTCGGGCAACCCGGACTTTGGCGACACCTTCGCGCAAATTGTTAACCTGGACAACGTTTCGGCCATTCCCAATGCTGACCTCCCGCCGCCCACGGATGTGAACTTTGGGTTTCAAATCCAGTTCATCGCCAACGTGGCCGGCTTCCACTTCGCGACAATCGAGCAGGGCGGCTCCAGCCTCTATCAATCGTTTCTGCCGAAAGCTTCCAATCTGGAAGTGCTTAAGATTGTGGGCGCCATCGGCGGCACCGAAATCATGCACTTCCAAACCTGGCAGGACAAGGCCGGCAACGCGCCGATGCTGATGGATAACCACGGGAACACGATCTTTCCGCAACTCCCGATCGCACCCGATCCGGCGCCGGACGGCATTGACCACTCGGCTCCAAACGACACCAACCAGATCATGCCGGCGCCGTGCAAGTTCATCAGCACGCATTTGCCGCTCTGCTCGGTGATCCGGCCTATTTCCACGGCCCAAGCCGGGGCGAAGGCCGCAGTGATGGGCCTGACCGCCAGTGGGCTCTTCAATGGTCAAAGCAAGGACTTCTTCAACCTCCTGGCTCACCTCGCCGAGGAAGCGGATGAGGCCGAGCGCGAACGATAAATCACGATTGAATTGAGTCTCCTTGGGATAGGTGGCCTTGGGCGGGCTGGAAACGCCCAAGGCTGCCATACGCTCTCAAGTGAAGCTGAAAGTTTTCAGCCAGCTTGCTTAACGCAAGCTTCGCTTCGGGGACAGGAGGCTGCGAACCGTTGCAAACGATTCAGCGCGATTCCCCGGAAGCATGCGCCACAGCAGTCATCGGGCCGGGCCGCTCCAGCGCCGCTACTGCACGGTTGGCTGACTCGACGACTCGGTTGGGAAAGAGGCCAAGATACAACATGCCAATGATACAGCCGTAAAGCGCAATTTGCACCGGCCACGACACGCAGATCGAGGTTGCTTTGGGCGGATTCTTCGACCAATAGATTGCGCGCACGACGCCCAGGTAATAATAAAGGGAAATCACCGCGCCGATAACCAGCACAGCCGCCAGCCAGTAATAGGCAGAGTTCACCGGTCCCTGTTCAGTCACAGCCTTCAGCAGCAAAAACTTGCCGAAGAACCCCGCCAACGGCGGCAGGCCCGCCAGGGAAACCATTGACATTGACAAGGCGGCGGCGAGCAAGGGCGAGCGCTGGTTCAATCCGGCCAGCGCGCTGATGTCCTCGCCCTCCACTTCGCGCATGACCACGCAAATCACAGTGAAAGCCGCGAGCAACGTGAATACGTAGCCGCCCAGATAGTACAGGATCGCCGATTTCCCGCTGTCGTTCAACGCGGCCACGCCCATCAAGAGGTAGCCAGCGTTGGCGATGCTCGAATAGCCCAGCAACCGCTTGAGATTGCGTTGCGGCAAGGCACACAAGTTTCCGTAAAGCACCGTGATGATCGAAATGACGATGAGCAGCGTTGTCCAATGAGCGGCGACTTCCGGCACCGCCGTAAACAGCACCCGCAACAATAAGACGAATCCCGCCGCTTTGGAACCAACCGCCAGAAAGGCGGTGGCCGGAGTCGGTGAGCCCTGGTAAACATCCGGCGCCCACATTTGCACCGGGAAAGCCGCGATCTTGAAGCCCAGGCCGACGAGGATCAGCAAAATTCCCAGCAGGAATATCTTATTGCCGGCAAGTTGCGGAGCCATCGCCGCGATGCCCGCAAAATTCATCTTCCCGGCTGTGCCGAAAACCAACGCGATTCCATAAACCATGAACGCCGACGACAGCGCGCCAAAGATCAAATATTTCACCCCGGCTTCGAGCGAAGCCAGCCGATTCCGTTGAAAACTGGTCAGCACGTAAAATGTGACCGTGATCAATTCCACGGAGACAAACAACAGGCTGAAATCATTGGCCGACGCCGAAAACATCATGCCCGCCAGCGCGAACAGGATGAGCGCATAGAATTCGGAAATGCCCGCCTCCATCCTCGCCGCGAACTCGACCGACATGATCAGGACGACAATGGCCGAGACAAGGAAAAGTCTCTTGAAGAACAGCGCCAGCCCATCCAGCACGTACATGGATTGCAGCGAATCCTCCACCGGCTTCCATTGGAAACTCCAGATTAGAACCAATGCCAGCGCGATGGCGGCTCCATAGCCGAGGTTGCGCTTCTTCTCGATCGGCGTCCACAAATCCGCCAGCAGCAGTCCCAATCCCAGGACCACGACCGCGACTTCCAGCATCATGGAGGAGTAATTCATGGCACGCTCACCACTTGCCCGGTTTCAACCCGCGCCACCGGCGTGGCGGACGGAGTATTTGCCATTTCAATGATTTTCTTCGCGCTCGGCGTGATCTTGTCGGTCAGCAAACGCGGGAAGAACCCGAACACCAACAGGCTGACGAGCAACACCAGGTAGGGCAGCTTTCGCAAAGGCCAGGTTGATTCCGCCACGGCCATCAATTGCTCGGGCACCGGGCCATGGAAAATATTCCGGATCGCCCGGAGCATGTAAACCGCGCCAATGACCAGGGCGGACCACACGGCAATGCCGGTGACCAGCGGAAATTGTTTCCAAGCGCCAAAGAAAACCGTGACTTCCCCCGTGAAGTTCGCGAAACCCGGCAAGCCACAACCGGCGAACATGGCCATAATTAGCGCGGTGCCCAGGAACGGCAGTTTGCGCAACAACCCGCCCATCCGATCCATTTCGAGCGTGCCGGTCGTTTGATAGAGGTATCCGCTCAGGCCGAAAGTCAGCGCCGCAAGGAAGCCATGTGCGATCATCACCAGCACCGCGCCGGTTATGCCAATCAGGCTCAGGCTGGCGATGCCCAGAAAAACAAAGCCCATGTGCGCCACGCTGGAGTAACCGATCAGCCAGTTGAGATTTTTTTGGCGCATCGCCACGAGTCCGCAATAAAAGATGTTGCCGAGGCAAAGCCACGCGATGACGTTTGTCCAACTCTGCGCCGCCTCGGGCAGCAATGGCAACGCAATCCGAATCAAGCCGTACAGCCCGAACTTTTTCAGCACGCCGGCATGGAGCATCGCTGTGGGAGCCGGTGCGGAGCCGTAACCCAGCGGCGCCCAGGTATGGAAGGGCCAAAGCGAAATCAGAATGCCGAAGCCAAATAGCAGCAATGGAAAAATAAAATTCTGATCGCGCAATGGAATCGGGTGCTGCTTCACGTGCGCGATTAAGCCCACAATATCGAACGTTTTCGCGCCGGATTGCAAGTAGAGCGCAATCAAGCCGATCAACGAAATGAACGCGCCGACGCTCAGGTAGAGCGTGATTTGGAAAGTCGCATAATTCTTGTCCGGCCCACGTCCCCACACACCGATCATGATGAAGGTCGGAATCAGCGCCAGCTCGTGCGCGAAGTAAAAGAAAAACAGGTCAAGCGAAGCGAAGGCTCCGAGGATTCCGCCGCTCATGATCAGCAGCAGGATGCAAAATTCCTTTTGCCGCTCGTTATCGCGTTCGCGGATTTCCCACCCGCAGCACGCGGCCGCGAAGGCCACCACCGCGCCCATCAGAATCAGCCCCACGTTCAAACCATCCACGCCCACGTGGTAGCTGATCCCCAGCGACTTTACCCAATCCACCTGCTGCTCGAATCTGAATCCGCTCAAGCCCATCGCGGCACCGTCGTAACGCCAGAACACAATAATCGCCAGCACCATCGAGATAAACGTCGCCACGATGGCCACGACCCGCATCACCACGACAAAGCTGCGTGGCACCAGGCACAGGAGCAGCGCGGCAATCAAGGGACAAAGGATGATGGCGGTCAGCATAGGTTCATTTCCCGAGCACCCAATACAGCACCCCCGCCACACCAGCCACGAGCAGGAAGGCGTACATCTGCAGGCTGCCGGTTTGCAACATCCGCAATAGTCGTCCGGCGACATCGGTGACGTTCGCCGTGCCCCGCACGGCGAAGGTGCCGATAATCCAGCGGTCAATAAAATCCGCGACCCTGGCCAAGGCGTCCTGTGTGCAGGGGATCAGGACGTTCTCGTAAAATTCGTCGATGTAAAACTTGTTGCGCAACAACTGCGACCACCAGCCAAGTTTTTCCGGCAAGGGATCGACGGCCTTGTTTCGATAAAGCGAGCGGGCCCACAACCACCCGAAGACCACAGCCAGAACTCCGAACGAGGCGGCGAGCAACTGCTCATTGAAGGGTTCGAGCAATCGGTCCCAAAAACCTGGCTCCGTCCCTGCGACGGCCGCTTCAAAATGCCGGGCGTAAAGACTTTCAATCCCCAAAAGTCCGCCCGCGATGCTGAAGATTGCCAGTATGAACAAGGGCCAGAGCATGACGCTCGGGGATTCGTGAGCGTGCTCAGCCGCTTCGGTCCGTGGGCGGCCTTTGAATACAACATAAAAAAGCCGGAACATATAAAATGTCGTCAACAACGCGACGACCACACCTAATACAAAGAGCCCATAGTGATGATCCTTGATCGCCTGCGCCAGAATGCTGTCTTTGCTGTAGAACCCGCTAAGCGGCGGAACGCCGCAGAGGGCCAGCGTACCGAAGGTGAAAGTCCAGAAAGTTATGGGCATTTTTCGTCGCACGCCGCCCATGGCCCAAATGTTTTGCTCATGGTGCAGCCCGTAAATGACCGAGCCCGCGCCGAGGAACAGCAGTGCCTTGAAGAAAGCATGCGTGGTCAGGTGATACATGGCTGGCACGGGACCGCTGCAACCAACCGCCATCACCATGTAGCCGAGTTGCGACAAGGTGGAATACGCCAGGATTCGCTTAATGTCATTTTGCTGCACGGCGATCAGCGCCGCCATCAACGCCGTAATCCCGCCGATCCACGCAATCACCTGCAAGGCCTGGGAGCCATCCACGTTAAGCAGAAAGAACACGCGGCAGAGCATGTACACACCCGCCGCCACCATCGTCGCCGCGTGGATCAATGCGCTGACTGGTGTCGGTCCTTCCATGGCGTCCGGCAGCCACACGTGCAGCGGAAATTGCGCGGACTTGCCCATTGCGCCGCAAAAAATCAGCAGACCCACGGCGGTTGCCACAGCGCTGAACTCCACGCTATGCACGTTCAGCCTGGTTTCAAGGTCCCTGAAGTTCAGCGAGCCCAGCGTGGCCCACGTCAACAAGATGCCCACGAGGAAGCCGAAGTCACCAACGCGGTTCGTCAAAAATGCTTTCTTGCAGGCATCCGCGGCGGAAGGACGTTCGTACCAAAAACCAATCAACAGGTAGCTGGACACACCCACCAGTTCCCAGAAGATGAACATCATCAGAAAGTTGTCGGCCAGCACGATGCCCAGCATCGAAAAGGTAAACAAACTCAGGCACGCAAAATACCGCGCGAATCCCGGGTCGCCCTTCATGTATCCCCACGAGTAGATGTGAATCAGGCTGCCCACGCCGGTCACGATCAGGATCATCGGCAGACTCAGATGGTCCAGCCGCAAACCGATATCAACATGCAGGTCAAGACCAAGCCCCTGATCGTGAATCGAAAGCCACGGAATCTGAATCGGCATTCCCATCGACGATTCGGGCAGTGCGTAGAACAAAACCAGCCCGCAAATAAAAGAGAACACAACGGCCGTGATGGAGATCGCCCCGCTCCGCGCCGCGTTTCCGCGCGTAAAAATGGTGATGGCCGCCACCGATAACAGCGGCAGAAACAAAACCAGCCATGCCAACAGTTCAACCATTTTGCGTTTTAGGATTTCAATGAAGTCAGGTCTTCCACGTGGGCGGTCTGCCGCCGGCGATACAAGGCCACGATTAACGCCAGGCCCACCGCGACTTCGGCGGCGGCGACCGTAATGATAAAAAACACCATGATCTGTCCGTCCAGATTCCCGTTGTAACGGGACATCGCAACCAGGGCGAGATTGGCGGCGTTTAGCATCAGCTCCAGGCACATGTAAATCACCAGCAAATTGCGGCGCATGATCACCCCGAGCAACCCGAGGCTGAAAAGCACTCCGCTCACCACGAGATAATGTTCGAGAGTGACGTCCATGCTATTTCAGGTCCTTTTTGCTCAACAAAATCACGCCCACCATTGCGACCAACAGCAGGACGGACAAAATTTCGAATGGAAGCAGGTAATTTGTGAAAAGCAGCTTGCCCAAGGGCAGCGTGCCGCCTTCGATATCGCTTGCTGTCCGGGATACACTGGCGCTGCCGCTGCGAATCGCTGCGAAGGAGATATACGCAATCGCCGCCACTGAAATCACGCCGGTGATGATGCCAAACAGATTGAACTTGCGCCGGTCCTCTTCCTTCAGGTCGAGCAGCATGATGACGAAAAGGAACAAAACCATCACCGCGCCCGCATAGACGAGCACCTGGACCGCCGCCAGAAAGAACGCGTGCAACAGAACGAACAAGCCCGCCATCGAGGCAATGGAGAGCACCAGAAACATCGCGCTGTTGATCGGGTTCCGATTGAGAATAATCAACGCCCCGCAAACCAGGGTGAGCGCGGCGAAGAAATAGAAGAGAGCGGCCTGCATTATGGCGCCACTCCCTGTTCCTTGGCTTCCTCAGCCTTGTGCTTCCACTTTTGGATTTTGTCCTGGTGAACTCCACCCAGGGAGAGGAGTTTCTCCTTGTTGTAAATCATTTCCCCGCGGCTGGTGCCCGTCAGCGAATAATCCTTCATCAGAAAAATCGCTTCCTCGGGACAGACTTCCTGGCAGAAGCCGCAGAAGATGCACCGCAGCATGTTGATCTCAAATTCCTTCGGCGCCTTCTCGACGTTGCCCACTTCCGGCGAGCCTTGCGGACCCGGCGGTGTGATGCGAATGGCCTTGGGCGGGCAGACAAATTCGCAAAGCTGGCACGAAACGCATTTCGTGCGATCAGCCTGGTCCTTCACGAGGTAAGGCGCGCCGCGATAGCCGGGCGGCACCACCCATTTCTCCTCGGGATACTGCATCGTCACCTTCTTGTTGAAGAAATGGCGCAAGGTGACCTTGAACCCGCCGATGATCGCCGGCAGGTAAAGCCGTTCCCAAAAAGTCAATTTGTCGCGTTTAACTATCATGCTCAATGCCCCGCCAACAGCCACAAGACCGCACCGGTCACCACAATATTCACCAACGCCAGCGGAATAAAACGCTGCCAGCCCAGATTCATCAACTGATCGTACCGGAAGCGCGGCACCATCCAGCGCACCCAGATGAAAAATACCATGAACGCGAGCATCTTCGCGATGAAGATGCCGATGTGCAGCACCCCGCCGATGAAATTCCCGGCCGGTTGGTCCAGGCCAAACCATGGCAGGGTCCAACCGCCGAAGAACAGAGTCACCATCATCGCCGACGACGCGATCATGTTGGCATATTCACCCATGAAAAACAGCGCGAATTTCATCGAGCTGTACTCCGTGTTGTAGCCGCCCACCAATTCCGTTTCGCACTCCGGCATGTCGAACGGCATGCGGTTGGTTTCCGCGAAGGCCGCGACCAGGAAAATAAGGAAGGCGATTGGTTGCTTGAAAACCAGCCAGTTTGGCAAAAGCACCCAATTGAACAGGTGCCCGGTCTGATAGGTGATGACTGAGTTCAAGTTCAAATTTCCGACCAGCATAAAGACGGGAATGACCGACATCCCCATGGCAATCTCATACGAAATCATCTGCGCGCTGGAACGGATGCCACCGAGGAACGGATATTTGGAATTGGCCGCATAACCCGCCAGCACGATGCCGTAAACCCCAAGGGACACGATGCCGAAGGTGTAGAGAATACCCACGTCAAGATTCGCGATCACCATCTGCTGGTTGCCGAGCGTGGAACCAAAAGGAATTACGGCCACGGTTAGAAAGGCGGGAATCATCGTAATCGCCGGGGCGAGCCAGAAATACACCTTGCGCACATGCGCCGGCGTGAAATCCTCCTTCAGAAAGGACTTGAGTCCATCCACCATCGGCTGCCAAAAGCCCAGTTTCGTCAGAAAAGGACCGATTACCGGAATGCTGCCAATGAGCGGAAGCGCCACGCGATTTGGTCCCAGGCGGTCCTGGATGAATGCCGAGATCTTGCGCTCCGCGAGCACCGAGTAAGCGACAAAGAACAACAACACCCCGACGACACAGACGATCTTCACCACACTCCAAAGCGCAAAGGTCTTCCAGTCCAGGTCCGCTTGCGCGAACCAGGGAGACATCGTGATGGTTGCCAGATGAGTCATTATATCAAAATCAAATCGGGACGCTCGCACCCGTATCGCCCAGCCCCGCCCACGTCAAGCCGTTGAACGCCGGGACTTCGCGCGCCATTTGGTTGAACAGTCCTTCGATGCTTGCGAAGCCGTTCTGGCCGGTGACCTGATAAACCAGTTCATGCAGGAATTCCCATTCGGGCCGCGCTTCGCCCTTGGGCTCGACCGCTTTCATGAATCTCTGCACCCGGCCCTTGCCGTTCGTGAATGAACCGCGCTTTTCGGCATGGGCGCAGCCGGGCAGAAGATAATGGGCCAGTTCCGTGGTCGGGTTCGGCAGTATGTCGCTGACGATCAGCGTTTCCAATTTGCCGAGCAAATCCGTTCCAATCCCGTGCTTGGTAACGTCTTCGCCGAAAACAATCAGCGTCTTGATGCTGCCACTGCGAATCCTGTCGGCGATCTTCGGCAGGTTCGCGCCCATCTGCGCGGGTGAGATCCCGGTGAGCTTCGCTCCGTTGCTGTTCGGATTTCGGTCGGCGCTGAGCAGCAGCTTGTCGCCTTCCTTCATACGCGGAACCGAATCCGTCAGCGCGTTGAACTTCTGCGCGAGCTTGGAAAGCAGGAACAATTCTTCGTTCGTTTGGCGGGCTGAAGCCACGATCGCAACCGAGCCCGGCGCGGCTTTGCCCAGCTTTTCCGAAATCTCTTTGAGCGCAGCCGTCCAAGTGCTCGTGCTTTTGCCAATGCGCACCTCAGTCAGCCGATTCTCGCTGCCGATCCACTTGTAGTTGAGCCGCCCATAATCGCACATCCAGCAGGCGTTCACCGCATCGTTCTCGCGCGGTTCATAGCGGTAAACCTTCTCCTCGCGTGAACCGATGACGATGTTGCAGCCGGTGGCGCAACTCGTGCAGACACTTTTGGTTTCCTTGAGGAACCACACGCGCATTTTGAAGCGGAAATCCTTCGACGTCAGCGCGCCGACCGGGCAGATATCGACGGTGTTGAGCGTGTAATTGTTGTCGAACGCCTTGCCCGGATAAGCAGAGAGGGTGTTGTAACTGCCGCGATTGACAATTCCGAGCGCGTCATCGCCTGCGATGTCCCGCGTAAAACGAATGCAGCGCGTGCAGAGAATGCACCGCTCGTCATCCAGCACGATGCGGGGGCCCAAATCGACGTGCTTGGGCTTGTGGACTTTCGGCTCGACGAAGCGGCTCGTGGCCTGGCCGTAATCCACCGAATACTCCTGCAGCTTGCACTCGCCCGCCTGGTCGCAAATCGGGCAGTCGAGTGGATGATTGATGAGCAGGAATTCGAGCACGCCTTCGCGCATTTGCTTCACGCCGGGCGTGTTGGTGTAAATCTCCATGCCGGGCGAAATGGGCGTGGCGCAGGCAATTGCCGGACGGGGCGATTTGGAAATCTTGACCGTGCCATCGGGATTCGTCACCGGCTTGCGGTCTGGCCCGAGGGCGGGCGTGCCGAACTCCACGAGGCACATGCGACAGTTCCCCGCCACCGGCAGTTTCGGGTGATAGCAATAATGCGGCACGTCCACCTTGGCGAGCGCGCAAGCCTGGATCATCGTCGTGGCCACCGGCTTGCCCGTGATGGGGTCCGGCGTTGTCTTGGGCACGGCGATTTCCTTCCCGTCCACCTTGACCTTCATCAACTCGGTCGTGGGCGGCGAGGGCTTGGTTTCGGTTATCGCTGGGGATGACATTTAGAATGGTCTCGGTTGGATCGTGTTGCTGCTCGACAGACGGATGCACCACCCCTTTAACGCAAAGACGCAAAGACGCAAGGACGCAAAGAGGAACGGGAATTGGCTCACCGTCCCCCTCTGCGTCTTTGTGCCTTTGCGCCTTTGCGTTAGGCGACGAGCAAGCCTCGCCGTGGCTAACGAGTTCTTTCTATGAAAAATCATCGACATTTCAGGTTTCCCTCCTGGTTCCTGACTCTGTTTGGGCTTGTCTCTAAAGTCCACATTCTCCGGCAGCTCGTTTGCCACGCGGTGGATCCCGTTTTTAACAAATCGCTCTCCAAAATTGATGGCCTTCGATCGGGTGATTCCTCTCGGCAATTGGATACGCCAGTCTTTAAACGCAAAGGCGCAGAGACGCAAAGACGCAAGGAAGAACTTAAACTGGCTCAGTTTCTCTCTCTGCGCCTCTGTGCCTCTGTGCCTCTGCGTTAAATTCCATCCGCCCTCAACCCACGCAACGTTTGAGAATCTACAACTATAGCAACTTATCGGCATTTCAGTCTTCCCCTCCAGCCTCTTTGCTCCGCCTGGGCGGCTTCGCTTTAAAGTCCACATCCTCCGGTAGCCCGTTCGCTACCCGGTGGATCCCGTTTTTGACAAACCGCTCTCCAAAATTAATTACCAAGCCCAACTTAAGGCTCGTCAACCGAAGGTACGTCAACAACTGCGCTTGGAAAATCGGATTCCATTCCTCCACGGCTTTATTATCGACGAGGACGAGTTTTTCAACCTTCATGTCAAGGCGAAGCGGCTTTCTTAACACCCGCCCCTTATAGACGATCCGCACTGGAAGCTGCCGTTCCACCAAAAGCCCGCGCAGCTTCAATTCCTCCTCCATCGCCTCCTCGTAGATGTCTTCCAGCAGCCCCGGCCCTCCGAGTTCACGGTGCACTTCGATGGCGGCGTCCACGATGACTTTGCTTAGCTCGTTCTCGGTCATCAAACACACTCCCTCTTAAACGCAAAGGCGCAAAGGCGCAGAGGCGCAAGGAAAAAACTGAACTGGCGTAGTGTTTCCCTTTGCGTCTTTGCGCCTTTGCGTCTTTGCGTTAAACTCCAGGCAAGCCTCCCAGCGCTTAACGGCTTCAAATTATGGCAAATCAACAACATGAGTTTAGCTTGGTTGCGGACTCGCCGCGATTTTCAATTCCGGCGTGAGCCCAGCGCCCTGGACTTGGGCAGCGGTGCGGCGCTTTTCGTCGGCTTCGCCTTTGGCTACGAACTCATCCTTGAATTTGGCGATGAAGCTTTGCACCGGCCAGGAACAGGCTTCGCCAAAGGCGCAGATCGTTCGCCCGCCCGGAATGTTATCGGCGATCTTGACGAGGTAATCGGCATCCTGCTTACGACCCTCGCCATGCGTTAACCGATGAAGCGCCTTGCTCATCCAGAGTGAGCCTTCGCGGCAGGGCGTGCATTGGCCGCAGCTTTCGTGCGCGTAAAACTCGCTGATGTTCGCCAGCGCCTCGACGATATCCGTCGAATCATCCATGACGATGATCGCTCCCGAGCCGGACATGCTGCCGGCGGCCATCAGGGAATCGAAATCATACGGCAAATCGAGCATCTCGACCTCCTGCTCGATGTCCTTGCCGTCCGGGCCCTTCTTCTTCAGCTTAAATTTTTCGCCGGCTTTGAACACCTTCGCGGAAGAACCGCCGGGAATGATCGCCTTCAGTTTTCGCCCGTCCCACAGCCCGCCCGCGAAATCGTTGATGAGCTGCCCGATGGTCGCCTTGCCGACTTCGACCTCATAGTAACCGGGCTTCTTGACATGCCCGCTGATACTCACGATGCGGGTGCCGGTGTTGTTCGGCGTGCCCAATTTGGCAAACTCCGCGCCACCCATGGCGACGATATGCTTCACATTGCAAAGCGTTTCGACGTTGTTGACGATGGTCGGACATTGATACAGGCCCAGCACCGCCGGGAAGTAAGGCGGCTTGATGCGCGGATACGCGCGTTTACCCTCAAGCGATTCGATCAAACCGGTTTCCTCGCCGCAGATATAGGCGCCCGCGCCGCGATGGACGTGAATTTCCAGATTGTAACCACTGCCAAGGATGTTTTTGCCGAGAAAATTTTTCGCGCGCGCCTCGTTGAGCGCCCGATTCAAAATGCGCGCGCCTTCCGGAAACTCCCCGCGGATGTAAATATACGCCAGTTTCACGTCATTCGCGTAACAGGAGATGATCATGCCCTCGATCATCTGGTGCGGGTCCTTGTAAAGGATCTGGCGGTCCTTGAAGGTCCCCGGCTCCGATTCGTCCGCGTTGCAAATCAGGTAAATCGGCTTGCCGCTGCGGCGGTCCACGAAGGACCACTTCAGTCCACAGGAGAAACCCGCGCCCCCGCGCCCGCGCAATCCGGAAAGCTTCACGTCGTCGCGAATTTGTTCCGGGCCGCTCAGCGTTTTGCCGTCCGTCAGTGTCCTGGGCTGGATGGCCAGCGCCTTTTTCAGCGCCTCATAGCCGCCGTGGCGCAGATAGCAATCGAGGTCCGGCGTATAACCGGGCTCGTCGGCATATTTTAAAATGAGGCGATATTCCTGGGCCATACTAACTCGCACCTCCCGGCAGCAGGCTTGACTCTGCGGCAAAATCCTCTACTTTTCCCTTCACGGGAATGCCGAATGGTGTAACGGTAGCACGACTGCCTCTGGAGCAGTCTGTCATGGTTCGAATCCATGTTCGGCAGCCAATTTCAAGCGGGTTCACTTGCACTCCTCCAGGATCTTGTCCGCTTTTTCGTTGCTCACGCCTTCATAGAAATCCTCGTTGCACATGATCACCGGGGCGGTGCCGCAGCTTGCCAGGCATTCCACGAACTCGACCGAGAACTTTCCATCCTTCGTGGTTTGGATGCCATGCGCGTGGCTGTCCAAGCCCAGCTTTTTGCAAAAATGTTGATGTAATTGGGCCGAGCCGCCCAGCGCGCAACTCAGTGTGCGACAGACCTTCAACACATACCGGCCCGCCGGCTGCTGGCGGAACATTGGATAGAAGGTTACCAACTCGTAAATGTTGATCGGCTGCAGGTCCAGCTTGGCGGCAATCCATTCAATGGCTTCCTTCGAGATGAAGCCGAAGTGCTCCTGCACAGCGTGCAGCAGCATGAGCGACGCACTCCGCTTTTGCGGGTAGTGCGTGATCAACTCGTCGATCTCTGCTTCCAACGTGGCTGGAACAATAAAGCCCATGTCTCTCAATTATTTTGAATGCAATGCGATACGGTTGCCTTCGCTGTCCAGAATTACCGCGCGAAAACCATACGGGCCGATTTGGTGTTTTGCTTTCAGTATCTTGCCGCCATTCAACTCGACAGTCGCCAGAGCCAAATCAAGCCGGCCATCACAGTTCAGATAAATCAGCGGACCGTCGGCCGACGGGCGCGCATCGTCCATTTTACAAAGGCAGCCACTGACGCTTTCCTTCGCGCCAGGCAGCAGGCCGAAGCTCATGCCGGAGTGAGACTGCTGCTCGAGCTTGACGCCGAGCACCGCGCCGTAAAAAGCAATAGCGCGTTCCAAATCACTCACCGGGATGTCACACCAAACAATTTGGTCAGCCATAAGCGCCCTTTTTCACCGGTCACATTCTCCCATCACGAAATCCAGCGAGCCAAGGATGGAAACAGTGTCACTCACCATGTGGCCGGGCAACAGATGGGAAAGGATGCTCAGGTTTACGAACGAAGGTGAGCGGATCTTCAGCCGGTGCGGCGTGCCGCCACCCTTGCTGTTGATATAGAACCCCAGTTCGCCCTTGGGATTCTCCGCGCCAAAATAAATTTCCCCGGGCGGTGCATTCTCGCCCTGGGTGACGAGGATGAATTGGTGGATTAATTCTTCCATCTTCGTCAAAACTTTTTCCTTCGGCGGCAACACGGTCTTGCCGTTCGGGATGCAGACCGGACCGTCCGGCAATTGGTCAAGGCACTGGCGCAGGATGCGCACGCTCTGGCGCATCTCTTCGATGCGGACAAGATAGCGGTCGTAACAATCGCCCACCGAACCAACGGGAATGTCGAATTTCAGTTTGTCGTACACCAAATACGGATGTGCCTTGCGCAAATCGTAATCTACTCCGCTGCCGCGCAAATTGGGGCCGGTCAGGCCGTAGTCGATTGCATCGGCTTTGGAAATGACGCCAATATCCCGCGTGCGATCCACAAAGATACGGTTGCGCGTGAGCAACTTTTCGGACTCGTCGAAGTTGACCACCACTTCGCTCAAAAACTTCCGGCATTGCTCGACCCAACCGGGCGGCAGGTCCCGCGCCACGCCGCCAATCCGCGTATAGCTGGTCGTAAAACGCGCTCCCGTCAACGACTCGCAGAGGTTGTAAATCTTTTCGCGCTCCGTGAACGTGTGCAGGAAAACAGTCAGCGCCCCCACGTCCATTGCAAACGCTCCCAAGCCGAGCAGATGCGCCGAGATGCGCGCCAATTCGCAGCAAATCACGCGAATGTACTGGCAGCGTGGCGGAAGATCCTTGTCGATGCCTTCCAGTTTTTCCACCGCCAATGCGTAAGCCACATTATTTGCCAGAGGCGCGAGATAATCCAACCGGTCCGTGTATGGCACGAATTGGTTGTACGTCATGTTCTCGGCGATTTTTTCGTCGCCTCGGTGCAGGTACCCCACATCCGGCTCGGCCTTGGTGATAATTTCGCCATCCAGCTCCAGAACAATCCGCAACACCCCGTGCGTGGCTGGATGCGATGGACCCATGTTGAGGACCATCTTTTCGCCCTCCATGTCCGTCAAATCCGAGGCCCGCGAAACAGCTTTCCCTTCCGCAGCAGTGGCGGCGATGCGCGCCTGCGGGTCCTGAAATTGAATTTCCTGGGTCGCCATGTTATTTCGCCTTCTCCACTGGCCCCGGCCCGTGCGAATGGCCGTGGGCCTCCTGAATGTCCTTCCGCCGTTCGAGCCGGGCATTCGTATCCAGGGCATCGGTTTCCGGAATGCGCACGCGCGGTTCACGAGCAATGCGATCCTTCCCGCCGGCGATGGTCACAAACGGCCCGCCTTCCAACGGCGCCGGTTTCGTAAAAGCCACTTCCGGCAGTTCGCTCGATTTGCCGGCCAGCGGAAAATCCTTGCGCAACGGGAAATAGGGATACCCTTCCCACATCAAAATCCGGCGCAAATCCGGGTGCCCGCGAAAACGGACGCCCATCATGTCGTAAATCTCCCGCTCATGCCAATTGGCCGTGCGCCAGATGGTTGAAACCGTCGGCAACTCGGACTTTTCCTCGCTCACGTCCGTCTTGAGCCGGAGATGGCAACGATGGCCGTATCCATAAAGCTCATAAACCATCGTGAAGCGTGGATCATCGCCGTAATTGTCCACGCTGCTGAGATCGACCAGGTAATCGAACCCCAGCTCCGCTTTGGCATAGACGCAAACTTCCGGCATGCGCTCCGCGTCGAGCACCTTGAGCGACACTTCGCCGCGGAACTCGACCGGATCGGAGATCAGATCAGCAAATTTGGCTTTGAGTTGTTGCGCGAGTTCGAGGGCCGACATTGAGGTTTAAGGTTCTGAATTCAAAATTCATTAAGTTAATATGGAGGCGGCGGTCTATTTCGCCGCTTCTTTTGGGAGCCGCAACACAGGTTCGTTCGCGACTTTGCCCTGCAGCTTGATCAGGGCATCCAGCAACGCCTCGGGACGCGGCGGGCAACCCGCCACATACACGTCCACGGGGATAATGCGATCCACCCCCTGCAACACCGCGTAGCTGCGATACATCCCGCCGGTGGAAGCGCAGGCGCCCATGGCAATCACCCACTTCGGCTCCGGCATCTGGTCGTAAATCCGCTTCACCGCCATCGCCATTTTGTAGGTGACCGTACCGGCCACAATCATCACATCGGATTGCCGCGGCGAGAAACGCATCACTTCCGACCCGAACCGCGCAATGTCAAAACGGCTCGCGCCCGCGGCCATTAATTCAATCGCACAGCACGCCAGCCCCATGGGCATGGGCCACAATGAGTTCTTGCGAAACCAACCCAGTGCGGCATCGATCCGGGTGACAATGACATCCCCCTCGATCTTGGAATTATAGCCGAGTTCGGTGCTGGTTTGCATAGGATTAGCGATTGGAATACCGCTGACGAAATGAAACTAATCATCCTGCAAACGTGAGGCAAGTTGAATTTGTGATTTTTTTCACAAGCGATCTCAACTCGCTGAAATCCAATGACTTATAAAAACCGCCTTCGACTTGCCAAAGCGGTTCAATTCCTTCAACTGGCGAGCCCAAACACACCACGAAGGCACCATTATAGCCATGACCCAAGGAAGATTGATGCTCCACCATCGCGGAGCCTTCCACTTGGCCTTGCTTATTATACACCCCTTTTTTGCCCGTCCCAGCGTCCCAAAGCCCGTAAACATTGGCGATTCTTCATTTTCTACCCGTCCCAAAGCGGTCCCAGATCCGATCACTATCACTGTGTTTGGCAGGGACGGCGTGCTGCGCCTCGCTTGCTCCGAAGCTTTCGCGAGCAGGCGCAATGTCTCTGCCCTCCCGGCGAGGACAATATTCGGATGCGCCTCGGAACACAGGGGTAATAACCATTGACAGCCTAAACAACGCCTGTAAGATGCGGGAAATTGGACCGAAATTGGAAACCATCCCACTGTTTCGCGCTGATTCTATGGCAAGACTGCTGCGCCCGATCCTGTTGGCTGAAGACGACGAGAATGATGTGCTTCTCACCCGGATACTCCTCAAGCAATGCCGGATCTTAAACCCCTTGCACGTCGTACGCGATGGCGATGAAGCCATCCTTTACCTTCAGGGGGAAGGTCCCTACGCCGACCACAGCCGCTATCCCACGCCAGTTTTTCTCCTGCTGGACTTGCGGATGCCGCGCATGGACGGCATGGAAGTGTTGCGTTGGATGAAAGCGCACCAGGGCGCCGCCGTCCCAACCTTCATGCTGACGGCCTTTCAGGATTTGAACCTGATGAATGAGGCTTACCAACTCGGCGCAAAATCGTTTCTGACCAAACCACTCCACGAGCGGGATTTTTGCTCCCTGCTGGCCAGTTACAATGGCATCAGTACTGGCCCGCAAAACCACCAACGCTTGACTGGGTTGCTCCTTGGCCTCTGCTGATTCCATCTCGGCGGATGCGCAAAATAAATGTCGCACCAACTGACTCGAAAGCGTGAAAAATACGACGCCTGCAAAGGCGGCGTGCAATTTGAGCAGGTCGGCCGCCGCTTTCTCCCTCTCCTGGGGATGAGAGCGGGGCGTAATTTCTGAAATTTATCGCGTTTGGAATGCAACCGCTTCTAGTATGAACAAGTCCGTTTGCAAAGTGCTGCTGGTCGATAACTCCGATGACGACCGATTGTTATTGCGGCATCTGGTGAAAAAACACGCGCGGTTCCACATTGTTGCGGAACTTTGCGACGGGGAGGACGCCATCTCGTACTTGGGTGGCCAAACCATTTTCTCCGACCGCGAGAAATATCCCCTCCCGGACGTCATGCTCCTCGACCTCAACATGCCGAGAACCACTGGGTACGGAGTTTTGGAATGGCTGCAAACGCGAGCGTTCGAACAACTCAAAGTGGTGGCCATTTCGGGGTCTTTTCCGCATGACGAAGTGGCGCGAAGCCTTGACCTGGGCGCGCACGCCTACCAGATGAAAAGCGGCCTGGCCGCCGGGCAAATGGCGCTGCTGGCAAAATTGGAGGCGTTGGTCGACGGGCAGGAGCATCCTCCCGTTCCCAAAGGCGAGAAATGGACCACTACCACGCTGCGAAATTGGGTTGAAGTCGCCAAAAGCCTGGCCAGGAAAGGGGAACCATTCCGGGTCAGAGACGTGGAAATCAACCTGCATCGGATTATTTGCGGCTCCATCGCCAGCGACCACGGACTGCAGCAGGAGATGCTCGATGAGACCACCATGCGATTTACGCCGCGTTCGCGTCCCCCCAACTGAACCAGGGAAATTTCCCGGGAATAATCATGACTTCCGGATAACGGATGAGCGCGAGCGTAAAGCTCGCCCTTTATGGCGTTATTTTTCTGATTATCAATAATAATTACTGACATCTTGCCATTCCACTGAGCCAGGCTTTTAAGGCGCAAGATGCAACAACTCTCAGTCAGCCATTGAGGCACCGCTGCAACGATTAATTCCGGGTGATTACGGATTGGCCCGCCTTGCTTGCATTCGGTTTTCTGCTTTCGACCCCATTCCAAGCCCGAAAATAAACTTATTTCATCGGTTTACTACAATTAATTCATCTAATACTGCGTCGGCTGGCTCCGTGCCAGTTCGGACGTTTTGTTGTAAGTTGTTTATAATCAATGTGATACTCGGCCAGTTTAACGTTGCGCCTCGAATCGCCGAATGTTACTGTGAAGCTGCAATGATGCCGCGTCGACAAAACAACCCGACGCGGCGGTTTTGCCTAACAGTATAACGATTATTCTAACGAAGCCATTTTCATGAGTGAAGCAACCGTAAGCTCTCCACCCTCCAACGGCGCCCCCAAGGTCTCCAAAGTATCGGAAGCCATCATTCGCATCGCCGGCAACTCGCAGGACGGCATTCAGGCCATCGGCGGCTTTCTCGCCCGGCTGGCCGGCCGCAGCGAACAAGAAGTCATGACCTTCATGACCATCCCCGCCACCATCTCCGGCGGCCCTTCCATTTTCCAGGTTCGCATCGGGTCCGGGGAAGTTCTTAGTTCCGGCGATGAGGCGGACGTGTTGCTCGCGTTTTACCAGCATTCCTACGAAGACCACATCAACTCCGTCAAAAAGGGCGGCATCGTGCTTTATGATTCGGACCACGTGGAGCCCAAGCCGGAATGGCAGAAGGAATATCATCACGTGGGCGTCCCGATTTCCGGGCTGACGGTGGAGGCCATCGGGGGCACGGCCAAGGACAAGGGCAAAAATATTTTTGCGCTTGGGCTGGTCGCCAAGATGTTTGACCTCAACGTGCCCAAGCTGGAGAAACTCATCGGCGAGCGTTTCACCAGCAAGGACCAGAGCATCCTGAACAACGCGCTGGCCGCGTTCCATGCGGGCTACAGCCATTCGCTGGGCAGCGTCATCGAGACTTTCAGGTTTGTGGAGAGCCAGAAGAAGGGCGGCCACCAAGTGGTGATGAACGGCAATGAGGCGCTCGGCTACGGTTTGATCGCGGCCGGGGTGCGTTTTGGCGCCGGCTATCCCATCACGCCCTGGTCGGACATCATGGAGTTGCTCCGGCGTGAATTACCCAAATACGGCGGCACCTTCGTGCAATGTGAAGACGAGATCGCCTCCATTTCCATGGCGCTGGGCGGCAGTTACGCCGGGCGCGTGTCGGTCACCGGTTCGAGCGGTCCCGGCATTTCGCTCAAGACCGAGGCGCTCGGTTGGGCGGTGATGGCCGAGATGCCGCTGGTGGTCGTGGATATTCAGCGCGGCGGGCCTTCGACCGGCATGCCCACCAACGTCGAGCAGTCGGACCTGAACATTGCCTGCTTTGGCGGCCATGGTGATTCGCCCCGCGTCGTCCTCGCCCCGGCGAATGTCGAGGATTGCTTTTACACGGCCATCGAGGCGGTCAACATCGCGCGCCAATACAGCGTGCCCGTCATCATCCTCTCGGACCAGGCGATTGCCACGCGCATCGAAGCCTTCGAAGAACCGAACCTCGAAAAGGTCTGCCAAAACATTTCGCCGGACCTGAGCCCGGTGCCGGATCACAAACCCTACGATCTCGCCGTGGCCGATTCCGTCACGCGGCATATCGCCCCCGGCACGCGGGTGACGAGCGGACGTTATCCGATCGCGACCGGGTTGGAGCATGATGAACTGGGCCATCCGACCGGTTCGCCGAAGCTGCACATGCAGATGACCGCCAAGCGCCGCAACAAGCTCAAGACGCTCGCGGCCACGCTGCCCGTGCCGGCCATTTACGGGCCGTCCGAGGGCAACGTCCTGCTGATCGGCTGGGGTTCCACACAAGGTCCGATCAAGGAAGCGGTGGACCGCGCGCGCGCGGCCGGGGACAGCGTTTCATCCATCCATTTGCGGCACATCAATCCGCTGCCGAACGGCCTGGAGAACATCTTCGCCGGTTTCAATCACGTGCTCGTCGTGGAAATGAATGACGAAGGCTTGTATGGCTACGGCCAACTGGCCGGATTGCTGCGCTCCCGTTACGGCGGCAAGAAAATCCGCGGCATCAACAAGACCGACGGCCTGACCTTCAAGGTCCGGGAAATTTTCGAAAAGACCCGCGTGGACGTCGCCGCCGGGCTCCGTAAAATGTAATTTAACCTCACTGACCAATTATTATGAGTTCACCCTTGACTGATATTCCCGTCCGCGGCGGCAACATTGTCGTCGCCCCAACTCCCGGCACTGAACGCAAAGGCCTGACCAAAAAGGAACTGGCGGCCGATCATCCGACCTGGTGCCCCGGTTGCGGCGATTTTTCGGTGCTCGCGCTTTATTTCAAGCTGATCGAAAAGCGCAAGCTGTGGCATGAGAACGTCACCACCATCGCGGGGATCGGTTGTTCCAGCCGTTTTCCCTATTTCGTGCAGGCTCACGGCGTGCATTACATTCACGGACGCGCTCTGCCCTTTGCCAGCGGCGTCGCGCTGAGCCGGCCGGATTTGCATGTGTTCGTCTTCGGCGGCGACGGTGACGCTTTTTCCATTGGCGGCAACCATTTCAACCATACCGCGCGCAAGAACATTAACATGACCTACGTGGTCATGGACAACTGGGTCTATGGGCTGACCAAGAAACAAACTTCGCCCACCTCGCCCATCGGCTTCAAAAGCAAGACAGACATCACCGGTTCGCTGGACCAGCCCATCAATCCGATGAAGCAGGCGATTGCCGCGGGCGCGACCTTCGTGGCGCGCACGACCCACACCAATCCCAATCATGTGCTGCAAATGATGGAAGCGGCCATGGATCACAACGGCTTCAGCTTCGTGGAATGCCTGAGCGAATGCGTCGAGTTCTATGAAGGCGCGTTCGATGCCTCGAATCCGCGCAAAGGCGGCGTTTTCAACACCGTTCCCGCGGACCACGACGTTACCGACGAAGTGGCCGCCTACAAGCTGGCTGGGGAGGCGTTTCCCGGTAAGTTCGGCATCTTCTACAAGGTTAATCGTCCGACCAAGAACGAGAACGAGAAGAAAATCATCGACGCCGCTCGCGAGAAGGTCAAGGACCTCAAGGACTGGCAGATTCTGCAAAAGAATTTTGATCGGTTGAAGTAAGGCGCGCTTTTAACGCTCACCCTGCTGCCATTTCATGTCAGGTGGCAAAGTGGCACGCTTGTTCAATCGCTCTGCCCCTTGGCCGAAGCCGTGCGATCCGGATCATTCGTTCCGTCGCCTGAGGCTGCGCTCGGCGACGGTGACATCGTAGCGCGATGTCCCCGCCTTTGCGTTGCGCTTGGCCGCCCGAAGGCATTCCACCGGCGCAGTTTCAAACTGAAGCGGTGATCAAGCCGCCGGGGTTTTGCCCATAACGTTCTCGGGATTTTTCCCCATTGGGCCCGCCGCCAAGCCAGTGGAAATTGAGAGGGCATGAAAACACCATTTTTCGTTTTCGCCGCGGCAGCCTTTTTAGTGTTGGCGTCCGGCTGCGCGACCCGGAAGCAGAGTCCTGAAGCCGTGGCGGTGGAAGCGCATGAAACTCAACCAACCGTCAGTCCCGGCACCAAGTTCGCGCTCCTGCCCGGCGCGGTGCAGGATTCAATCCGCGCGCGAGCAGGCGCGTCGGAAATTTCGGATATCAACAAGACTCAAGGTGAGGACGGTCACGACGTTTATGTGATCACCTTTCGCGACCATCCCACACTGCACCTTGCTGATAATGGAGATCCGGTCAACGAATCCAATGTGGGAGGGGTGGGCGCACCCGCGGAAATCCCGGAAGCAGGCGCCGGCGCAAGCCCGACGACCATCCTGCCGATGGCGGTCCAGCGCACGCTCCAACAGGCCGCCCCGAGCGCCGCCGTGGCCGACGTACAGCGGCAGCGGCGCACAGTGTATGAAATTACTTTCCAGGATCCGCAACGGCATCCCAGCCTTTTGATTGCGGACGACGGCACCGTCCTTAAGCAACCCCCATACTGATGAAAACGAAAGCTCTAAGCATAAGATCCGGATGGGGTTTTTGCCTCGAGATCTTCCTCCTGATCATGTTCTTGTTTGGAACATCCGCTTGCGTTTCGAATTCGAACCAAAAATGGAACAGCCGCGCTGGCGTAATCACGGTCAAGGAGGCCGTGAAGGAGTTGGGACCGCCGCAGAAGGCGATGGCGTTTGAGGACGGTTATCAGGTGGGAGAGTGGCTCACCAGCCTCGGCACACGGAGCTCGATGCGCATGCACTTCGGGCCGGTTTTCACGCAACGATATTTTGATTATTCCGTGCTGCCTCGGGATGTGCCCTATGTCCCGGACCAATACATCCGCCTCCTGTTCGGACCGGATGGCAGAATGATTACCTGGGACAGGGCTTACGACTGATGGAAGCGAATCGGAATCCTGGCGTTTCTTAATCTTGATCCGGCTTGCTCAGTCCCCTGCCCGACCAGCCATTTGGCCCCGAATCATGAAACGTTTTGCCATCCCGTTGGCTCTCCTGGGCCTGCTTGCAGGCTGTCGCAGCAGCGCCCCGCCGAGTTCTCCGCTGGTCGATTGGGATCGCCGCGTGGGGCTATACACATACAATCTCGCGCTGGTGGATTTGGGGACGCCCGAGCATTCGGTGGGCCTGAGTGACGGCACCGTCGTGGCGGACTGGATCACGCGCGAAGAAACTCCCGGGAGCACCGGTTTGAACCCTTCGAATGTCCCTTCCATCCCGCCCTTCCAGGAAAATAATCTGCCCAATGACGTCCCGCCCACACCCAATCGGCATCTCCGGCTCACCTTCGGCCCGGATGGGAAATTGGCAAAATGGGGAAAGTATTGGAGCTATGGCGATTAGCCTCTGTCGCAAGCAGTAGTCCAGCCGCGCGAGCCCCTCAGTCCTTCGTCACCTTGGGGATGCCGAATTTGCGCAACCGCTTGAATTCCTCCCACCGGTTGAGCCGCCAGGTGAGAAACCTCAACATCCACCAATCGCTGCGCCGGCGGAAGCTGCGGATGCGCCGGCGTTCCGCGAGGATATGGCCGCGCAGCCGCCAGCAATCCGCCAGCGCGTCGAAAAACGTCCGCTTCACAAAACTCCAGCGGCGCAGCAGGACCCAGCCAACCAGCGTTTCGACGCTCAACATTCCCAACTGAATCGGCACGAGGAGCAACAGGATGTGCTGCGCGTTCTTCAACAACACCATCAAGCTGTTGCGATTGGTGTAAAACCGCTTGCTGTCGCTGGTGCGAAATTCGACGATCTTCTGGTCTCCCTTGGGATTCACGTTGGCCGCCCAGCGATGGTGCAGGCGGGAGGTTTGGATCGCGGCACACCGGTATCCGGCCGTCCAGATTCGCCAGGACAGGTCCAGTTCGTCGCAGTAGAGAAAGATGTCCTTGTCAAAACCGCCAAGGTCGCGAAATAACTTTGCCTCCACCAAATAGGAACAACCGGGCGGCATGAACAATTCGCGAATTTCAGGTTGCACCTCGGCAAAAACGGGATGCCCGCAAATATCGAACCACGCCCCGAAAACAAGCTGGTGCGATTCGTCGTCGTAATTGAGCACGAGCGGGCTGGCCGCGTTGGCCTGGGCGGTTTTCACGCCGCTCAACAGCTTCTCCAGGCAATCCGGCTCCAGCCAGGTGTCGTTGTTGAGGAAAAAGAGATACTCCCCCCGCGCGGGCGGCACGGCGCGGTTGTTGCCTTCGCAGAAGCCGAGATTTTCGCCATGTTGAATGAACCGGCCATTCGGCCAGCCCTTCACCAGCGCCTCAGCCGTCTGATCCGATCCGTCCGTGGAAAGATTGTCCGCGATGATGACTTCGATCTGCGAAAAAATGGTCTGGGCGGTCAGTGAATCGAGGCAACGCTTGATCCAGCGCGCGCCATTGTAATTAAGGATGATGACACTGATTGAAGGGGCCGCGGCGGGAGAATTCATGCTCGGGCAAATTCCGCGATGACCAGCGCGTTGGCGTAAGGATAAGGGGACTTGAAGCGATGCCGCAGCGCCTCGGTTTGGCCCGTTTCCTCCCACTGCAATCGTTGCGTGCGGCGAAGATAAAACTCGCGCGTCGAGTCCAGCCCGCCGGTGCGGATCAACTCGTCCAAGTCCGGGTTATAACCGACCGGCAGGGTCAGCACGAGTTTCCCCTCGGGTTTCAGGAGTTTGCGGCAGGTCGCAATGGCGGTCTTGATTTTCTGTCCGGATGGTTCCTCTGATTCGTCGTCGAAACCAATGTGCTCGAAGGTGGAAATGGACAGGATCAAATCGTACAATTTCCCCGGCCGGTATTCGAGGATATCCTGGTTGATGACTCCCGGACCCTTTTCAAACTTGTCGAGGACGTCATGCCGGGCCGGCGCATAGTGGGACAAAACATTTCCAACCTCCAACACATTGCCATCCCGGTATTGCTCGAGATAACGCCGGGCGATGGGGATCTCCACGCAACGCTCGCCCGCCCAGGTCATGTTGTAGCGATGATAAAAGCAGTCGAAGCGCCGGCCCTGGAACTCGAAGGTCCGTTTGGCCAGCAATGGGATGATGACGGGCGCGAACGCCAGGCGCAGCGGTTTCATCAGGACCTCGCCGGCCCCGAACCGCTTGATGAACCACGGCACTTTGCCGAGAGTCGTGTTATACAGGTGCTTTTTCACGCCGCTGTCGTCGGCATCTTGGTTCAGCCTTTTCCACGGGTCAAACGGTTTTTCCTTCTTGCGACGGAGCTTAAAAAAAGCGCCCGGCTCGTGGCAGCCAACGTAAGGAGACTCTAACCCTGCTTTCGAAGAGTTCAGAGCCTCCTTACGTCGCCTGCCAAGATTTCTTGAATGAATCCAAACTAGCCGGGTGCCGGTTGGGAGCGTGCGCGAAAATAAAGCGCCCCCAAACACCCGATCAGCGTTATCACAGACACCACCGCTCCGACCCGAAAAGCGCGGTCTTCGTAAACCAGGTTCACGTGGTGACGGCCCGCCGGGACTTCCAACGCCTGAAAGCCGTAGTTGGCGCGCCACAGAGAAGCCGGCTTTCCATCCACATACGCATGCCAGGGATGATAAAAAGCCTGCGCCACGACAACCATCGCAACGGCGGGCGTTTCCACTTCGGCGCCAACCCGTTCCGCGGCAAATTCATAGGAGAGAATCTTGGCGGCTGGTTGCGATTTTGCGCCCACGAGACCGCGCGCCTCGGCGGGCAGGTACACGAATTTGCGGGGTTCAAAATTTTGGCTGGTCACTCCTTGAAACGCGGAGGCCGCATCGGTGAAAATAGGTTCCTGCCCGGCGGTAATCATTGGCAGAAAAGTACTACGCTCGATCCAGTCGGTGGCCCGAGTCGGGTGGCTGATCCACGAAACGCCGAGGAAATCCTTCAACGGTTCCAGCCCGTTCGTGCTGGTGTACAGCTGGAAATTGAGCGCGCTTTGCTCACGGAGATAGAGCGAGTAAAAGCCATCCACCTTGGCGGCGTGATCGAGTAAATTGTAATCCGTGAACAAGCCCAGGCGCCGGCCGTTGAAATCATCCTCGGGCTTCTCCATGGCGTGGTACATTATTTTCGCCACCGCGGCGGTCGTCGGCATCGCCCGTGATTCGCCGGGCTGCAATTGTTCCGCCCATTTGTAAAAACGCCGGATTGCATCGGGATTATACACCCAACCGGCAACCGTTGGGCTCAAAGAGCGTGAGTGCGTGGCCACATCGAGCCACAACAAGAGTACCAGGCAAACGCAGAGGTATGGCTCCGGCAGGGATACGCGGCCGGCCGCCAGGGCAATCAGGCATCCACAAGTGGCCGCCAGAAATCCGGCCCGCGACAGTGCGCTTAACCAGGTCGCGGATGCTTCACCCGCCCCTTGGGGACGCATCGCGGCACAGCCCGCCGTCAGTGCCATTAGCGTGACGAGCAACCCGCCCGTCGCCAGAAACCGATTCCGTTCGGCGGACCATTTTTCCGCCGGCAGGCTTCGCCACCAGGCCACCGCGTGTGCCGAAAGGAATGGCAGCGCGAACGTCGCGAGCACGATAAATTTAATCGGGAAGCGCATGAACCCAATCTGCGGGAAAACACGCCTTAACCCGGCATAGATCGGCCCATTGTTTCCCAAGGCCATGAGAACACTGAACGCGGCGAGGCCCGCGAACACCCAGGTTCTGCGGCTGCGCACCCGCCACACCGCAAGCAGCGCGAGGACGATTGTTCCCACGCCTAAATAGTAGGAGGAAGTCCAGTATTGATTCGGCTGGCTCGCGGGATTGAAGTCTCCCACTTGCATGCGAAAACGCGGCACGAGGTAATTCGCCAGCCCCGTCACCGACATCGCCCATTGCGAGTCGCCAAAGCCCGTGTCCCGCTGCGAATGCGCCAGCAAATCCAGGAACGGCAGCAACTGCGCCGCGGCCAAGCCCGCGACCAACAGCCCCACTACCGCAAATCTCCCGAAGGTTCGCGCGCGCGCGCCTTCCCCCGCAACCCATTGCGCCAGCCACAACGCCCCCGTGGCGCACCACGTCAGCAGAATCACTTCCGGTGCGCCCGTGAGCATCTGCATCGCGCCTGTGAGCGCCGCCAGCGCAATCCGGCGCGTCCCCCCTTCGCGCCAGGCCCGTTCCGCCGTCAGCACCACCCAAGGCATCCACCCAAGCGCCGCAATGTTGTTGGTCCACATCAGCGCGTACCAAGTGAGCCCGTTGAATGCGAACGTCACCCCGGCCACCGTGGCCGCCAGACGATTGCCGGTCCACCGAAATGCCAAAAAATAAGCTCCCAACCCCGCCAGGAACATGTGCGCCAGGCAGAAGAAGCTCAGCGACCATGGGAGCGGCAGCAGCAGATAGATCAGCGAGCCGGGATACAGCGTCATTGTGTTCCACTGCGCGAGAAACGGCAGGCCGCAGTTGTTCAGCGGATTCCACAGCGGCAATTCCCCCCGCCAAAACGCCTCCCGATGGAAAAATGCCAGCGGATAAGTAAAGGACCCGTAGTCGCGATAGAAAAATGTTTCTCCTCCGGCCAGGACTCGTGGAAAAGTGGCCACCATTAGCGCCCCCAGCATCAACGCGAACCGCCCGGGCGTGAGCCATCCATCGGCAACTTGCGGGTCCGGGCGGGCGCGTTCAGGCCGATCCGAAATCATGCGCGGTATGGGTCGCGTCCCGGCTTACAGGCCGGCAAACACCCGCTCCAGGAACTCACGATTCTTGCGGGCGCTCGCGGTGGTTTCCTCCGCAGTCTTCCCTCTGACGCAACACTCGACCATCACGGGGCCGTTAAAGCCGGCGCGCTTCAACTCGCCGAACACGGCCGGGAAATCAACTTTGCCCGTGCCAAACTCAAGAAAGACCTCGCCATGCTCTTTGTCGCAATCCTTCGCGCAAAATCCGGTCACATATTTGGCGATGGGCTTGAGCTGCTCCACTGGGTCCTTGTCGGCGTTGTAGTAGATGATATTGCCCGCATCGTACCAGATTTTGAAATTTGGCCGCTTCACCTTTTCGATGCACTCAATAATCTTGTCCGCCTCGCCGCTGCTGCCGCCGTGCGGTTTCAGCACCAGCTTGAGGCCGCGCTCCTGCGCATAGTCCGCCGCGTCCGCCATCGCCCGACAGTAATTTTCATAGTCTTCCGGATCATCAACCCCAAAGGTCAGCAGGAACTCCAGGTCCAGCCGCTTGGCGTTATCGATTTGAGTGCGCACATCCTTGGTCAAAGCCTCGACCGATGCTTTCGGTTTGGTGTGAATCGAACCCATGTTCGCCTTCAAACCGTGCGCGGCGATCTTCTGCTTCAAGCCGTCCAGGTATTCCGGCGTCGCCGTGACGCCGATGAACGGCTCATTCTTGAAAGGTGTCAAGAGCCCCATGGCTTTGTAACCCGCCGCTTTGATTCCCTCCAGAGCCATGTCCAGAGTCCAGCCCGCCTTGTCATCGACCCATGGGCGATTAAAACAACCGATAGGCCACTGGACGCCTTTGCCCGGTTCGGCGGCGAGCAGGGTGGATGAAGGGAGGGTGGTCATGGCCGTTGCGGTCAGAGCCGCGGTTTGGATAAATGCACGTCGGTTCATAGCTGGATTGCTTTTGAGGGCTTTCCGGCTTTCCGGCAAGGGAAATCTTGCGGTATCGGATGCCCCGGGTCTGAGGAACAATCGTTTGCGCAGAGTTGTTCTTGCTCCTCTCCCGGCGGAGAGTCCAAATTATGTGCCTTGGAGTTTCAGGAAAGTTTCCTGTTCCGTTTGAACCTGCTCACGGATTATGAACCCGAATACGCGCAATCGGCCGCCGGAAAATATGGAGTCCCAGCTTCCCCCCTTCGTTCTGCGGCTCCGGCGCAACAAGGCGGGACGCCACGCGTCTGCGAAGCGCACTATTGATAATCAAGCGCGGCTCTTCAAGTTCATGGAGAGAGACGAATGTATTCAACGTTTCGCCAATATCTCGAGGGCCATCGGGTGTATTACAACTGCTAAACCGTAGGAGGCATCTACTCTTCGGGATCGTCGCCTGATTGTTACAATAGAGCAACTTGACACGGCTTGAATCACGCGCTATAAGTAAAAAGACCATGAGTTCTGCGCCATGCTATAAGATGCGGTTTCTTCAATGACGGAATAGAACAAGAGACTAAAGGCACCGCAGATCATCGGATAGAATGCCTGCTTAAGCAACCGGCTTCTCCCAAGGGACAGGAAACTGAATTACATTGGCCTCCACGGCTGCCACAGGATATGCGACTGCGCTTGAGAACGCCTTATGGTTCGTGCAACTCCCAGTGATTTTGAGCATTGGCTTCGAATAACATCGCCGGCCGCATACAGTCCCAAACTGCTATGCGAAGCGTTGCAAGTCTCTCCAAGACAACTGCACCGTTATACGCTCCAATTCTATGGTTTGACACCGCAAAGGTGGCTCGACAGCCAGCGGATCGCACGCTCTTTGCCCATGCTGATGGAGTCTCGCTCAGTCAAAATTGTGGCGGGAGATCTCGGATTTAAGCAAGCCTCACATTTTTCGCGGATTTTTAAAATATTTTCCGGCATTCCTCCCAAAGCATTTCTACAGGGGCTGCATCGAACGTCATAAATGGCAGCTAGGGATACGAAATGGCAGCCAAAGATATGAGTGGCTGCTTGCCTCGGGAGTCAAGGAGGTTCAGTATAGGCGACACTACCGGTGCAAATCCATGCTTGTTCGATTTTCCGGTTGAAACTTAACTAAATCTTCTTATGAAAGCTTTACCACTCCTCATTGTGTTTGGCTGTGCGGCGGTTATATCGGCCGAAGCGGCTGTTGTGACGGTTACCAGCCAAAACAATTACACGTTTCTCGGCGACACGACCTATTACGTGACCAATGGCGTGACTCTTTCGGGAGTGACCACTTTTGAGGGGGGAGCTGTAATCAAGTATGCTATCGGAGCGTCGTTAAGCATTTCCAATGTCAATTGCAAGGCGACCCCATACCGACCTGTGATCTTCACCGCCAAAGATGACAATACCGTGGGTAACATGGTCAACGGTTCGAGCGGAAACCCCGGAAGCAATCATTATGCGAACCCGGCTTTGAACTTCTTCGGAAACCCGCCTTCAACCTGGGGAATGACCAACTTCCGAATCGCTTATGCCCAGCAAGCTATTTCGGCGAGCTCTGTTTCCATGGCTCTCAGCCTTTATCACGGCCAGCTCGTTAATTGCCTCTCCGGGATCAATATTCCTGGCCAGGGCAGCATTGGCATAAGAAATCTGCTGTTTGCGAACGTCCAAACCGCATTCAACAACCCTTCGTATGCGAATTTTGATGTGGAGAATACAACCTTCGGCGGCAGCACCAATTACCCCATGGTTCCTGCCTTTCTCATTGGCGCAAATGGAAATTCTTCCGTTTTTTTTAACTTCGTCAATTGCGTCTTTGCGAACCTGAGTGCTTTTGTATTGGGAAATAATGTCGTAATGAACGGGAGTAACAATGGCTTTTATAACACGCCCCCGAGTTTCGGCTCGTCTCCATTCGGGCCGCCCAGCGCCAGTCCGTTCCAGCACCTGGGTGCAGGCAATTATTATTTGAACCCTCAAAGCGGCTTCCAAGGCGTCGGCACTCCCAGCATCGATGGGCAGCTTGCCAGTGATTTGCAGCAGAAGACAACACAACCGCCATTGTTGGGCCCCAGCAGCATCAATACAGCGACCACCTGGGTTCCCGTTGTGCCACGTGATACCAGCTTTTCGCCCGACCTCGGTTACCATTATGATCCGCTGGATTACCTTTGCACTCAGGTGGCAGTAAAGCTCTACGTCGCCATGAATAACGGCGTGCAGATCGGCATGGCCGGGCGTTTCGGTTTTTCCATGACTGACATTAACGGCGTTACGAGCCAGGGACTTCCCGGATCACCGACCCGGATGGTCTGGTACACCTCGGTCCAGGAACAGCCCGTGGCACTGACCGGTTACAACCCGACCATCAGCGCGGTCTTCAGCGTAGCGGGAGCGACCGCCAACTTTTCCGGCGCGCCCAAGCCTTGGATCATCCTAAATTTTACAGACATTCCCATGACGGGATTGAGGCAATACTTCTTTTTAAACGGTTTCGCCTACCCGCTCAATTTCAATACGCTTTCGTTGCAGAACTGCACACTGCGCAGCGTCAATTTGAGCACCTATTTGATTGGCGGTTTCCCCTGGCCCGCGAATCAACAAGTGCCGACGGCCACCCTTTGGAACAACCGATTTGAACGAAGCACGGCAAGTTTGATTGAAGGCTACATTCAAGCCGGGACGGGTACTCCGAGTTATGATAATCCGCTGACCGCTAATGTTTACAATAACCTCTTTTGGAACAGCACGCTGGGCATGTCGCATCGCGATGCACTTGCCACTCTTCATCCGCTGTGGAAGATAGCCGACAACCTCTTCGATACGGCCTCGGCCTTTCTAACCGGCGACGGCAACTACCTCAACTACGTGACCCGATCCAACGACGGGTTTTATAACACTGATTCGAGCCAATTTGGCGGGACGGCTAATGTGCTGCTCAATTCACTGAGCTATGCTCCCGGACCGTTGGGTCCCTGGTATTTGGGCTCATCCTCCCCTTCACTTGTGGATGCGGGCAGCCGCAGCGCGGAAGGAGCCGGCTTGTTCGCTTATACCACACAAGCCAACCAAACGGAGGAGGGCTGCACCCTGGTGGACATCGGCTTTCACTTCGTGGCTCTCGATGGCAGCGGCAATCCGCAGGACAACAATGGCAACGGAATTCCGGATTATCTGGAGAGCTTGATTACGGTGGCCAGCCCCCAGAACGTTTCGACCTGCATGAACACCCCCGTTGGCGTCAACTTGAGCGGAAGCAGCCCGTGCTCCGGTTTGATGACTTACACTATAACCACCTTCCCGGCGCACGGCACCTTAAGCGGAACAGCGCCAAACCTGACTTATACACCTGCTTTTAGTTACATAGGTAATGACAGTTTTGCGTTTACTTTGAACGACGGATTATACACTTCCACACCGGCGACAGTCGCGATCAGCGTCACCGATTCCCAACCCACTGCTGATCCGCAGTCCTTAAATAATTGCATGAATACTCAACTGGGCATAAACTTGACCGGGAGCAGCCAATGCAACGAGCCGTTGAATTTTAACGTCGCGAGCGGCCCGTCTCACGGCACTCTGAACGGAACTCCACCGAATTTGGTCTACACCCCGAATAACAACTACGTGGGCAATGACAGTTTTACCTTCACTGCCACGGACGGGGTCCTGACGTCGTCTCCAGCCACGATATCCATTACGGTGAATGATTTCCAGCCCACCGCCGATCCCCAATCGTTAAGCGATTGCATGAACATGCCCTTGGGCATCAACTTGACCGGAAGCAGCCAGTGCAGCGAACCCCTCACATTTAACGTGGTCAGTGGCCCATCGCACGGCACGCTAAGCGGAATTTCGCCCAACCTGATATACGTTCCGAATCACAATTATGTGGGCAATGACAGTTTTACTTTCACGGCAACTGATGGTGTCTTAACGTCGTCTCCGGCCACCATCTCCATTACTGTATCGGATGTCCAACCTGTCGCTGACCCGCAATCGCTAAACGATTGTCTGAATACGCCCTTGAACATCAACTTGACCGGGAGCAGCCAATGCAGTGAGCCGTTGACCTTTAACGTGGTGAGCGGCCCGTCTCACGGCATTCTAAGCGGGACCTCGCCCAACCTGGCCTACATGCCGAATAACAACTACGTGGGGAATGACAGTTTTACCTTCACGGCTTCAGATGGGCTTCTGACGTCCACTCCGGCTACGATATCGATTACCATTCTGGGGCCGGTCATCACCGCTCAACCGCAGAGTCAAACCGTCTGTGCCGGAGCGACAGCCACATTTTCCGTGACCGCATCCGGGTCAAGCCTGGCGTTTCAATGGAGAAAAGATGGGACGGCCCTCTCCGACGGAGGCGATGTATCCGGTTCCTCGACTGCCACTCTTACAATCCACCCCGTATCTTCGAGCGACGTGGGGATATACGATGTGGTCGTGACGGAGCAGGACACGGGCTGTTCCATTGTTTCGGCTCCCGCGTATCTTGCCGTCGGGCCTTATATCATCGGGCAAACCATGCAACAGACCGTTACTACAGGCTCCTCGGCGAGCTTTTCTGTGACCGCGCTCGGCACAGGCTTGACCTACCAATGGTCGCAGAGTATTGACGGTGGACTACACTTTACGACTATTCCCGGCGCCACAGCTTCGGTCCTGACCGTTTCTCCTGCGCAGAATGGCAATCAATATCGAGTTCAAGTCAACATGCCGGGTGGCGGCGGATGCTCCGCCACTTCGCTGCCTGCCAGGTCCACCGTTCAAGCTTCCATTCCTGATGGCACAGTGAAATGGATTTACCGTACCACCCCTGAATCCAATCCCCAGGTTACCACGATGGTTGATTCGTCGCCGGCTATTGGCACCAATGGGACGATTTACGTGCATTCGACCGACACCCAGTCGGGTGGCATACCTTTACCGGAGTTCCCTTCCCGGCTTCGGGCACTTAACACTAATGGGACCGAGCAGTGGGCAGCCTTTTTGGGTGCCGCCAATAATGAAATTACATCGACTCCGTCAGTCGCCTCGAATTCAACCATTTACGCAGCCGCACACAGCCATTTGTTTGCGCTTGATCCCGCTGGAAACCGGCAGTGGTTGCTCGATCTCCAGGATTCAGACTTGGATGAAGGTGGAGCGTTCTCTCCTGCTATTGGCACTAATGGCATTTATGCCGGCGTGGATGAGAATGGGAGCTTCTTCGGCATAACTCCTGCCGGCAATCTTGAATGGCCTGCTCTCAACCAGGGAGAACTCGGCGCTTCACCCTCCGTTGGGCCAAATGCAACCGTTTTCTACGGTTTGGAGGGCGGCACTTTGGTTGCTGCTTTGCCCACCGGTCAGGCCAACTGGACATTCAACTCGGCTGCCATTGGTAATCGCGACATCGGTCCGTCACCTACAATTGGAAAGGACGGAACTGTTTACTTCGGGCCTCAAGCCATTATTCCGCCTTCGGGCAATAACGGACCAGCCCAACTGTGGCTCTTCCAGAAGAACGGGAACACGCCGACCGTATTATCATCGGCTTCCATAGGTCTGACAAATTCTGTGGTTGCCCCCAATGGCGCCGTTTATATCGTGGATACCACCGGCACACTCTTCGCCATCGACAAGAGCAATGGTTCCGAGTTGTGGGAATCTGATTTCGGAACAAATCCCAACGGAAATGGCAGCAGCTCGTCACCGGCAATCGGGACAGATGGCACGGTTTACTACGGCTCTGGAGATGGAAACCTATATGCCGTCCTGCCGCCCACTCAGGCTCACGGACAACCGACGTTAAAAACGGCCCTATGGCCCGCGCATACCGGCGGCCCTGTGTTGTCCTCTCCCGTCATTGGAGCCGATGGCACAGTCTATGTCGGCTCCAATGATGGCAACGTTTATGCCGTGGCCGGAACCACTACGCTGGCGCCGACCAATACAACCGAGTGGCCGATGTTCCGCAAGAATGCCAACCACACGGCTGGTTATTAGCATTCACCTTTAATAGGGCACGATGGCGAGGAGCACCACTCCTCGCCATCGTAGTATTCAAACGCTTCGAAACACATCAATCTTCTTTCCGGAAAACGCACGAGTCGCTTGTTGCTCCGTGTAATTGGCGTTAACCGCAGCGTTGTTCCTCTGGACTTCCCCCAATGCGCTTTGCTAAATAAGTCCAGTGAAACTTGCACAGAACCAAGCTCCCCGCGCGGAGTAATAATGCCTGCTCACCATCCGAGCAAATTCAACTTCGTTGCACAAATGCTGCTCGCCGCCGCCCTGGCTGCCTTGGCGCACGGCCAAACGACAGCGACACCGGCCACCTCCAACTCAGCATCCGGCCTGCGCCTCACCTTCACCTCGTTGGACGCCTCCAATGCCGCCGATGTAATCACTGCCCCCAACGTCTGGCTTTACACTCCGGAAGGGAAGCCAGCGACGCCGTTCCTGCCGGGTGGCAAGTTCAACGCCGTTTGGGAAGGCGTTGTCACCGTGGAGAAACAGGCCGACTATGGCTTTCAGACGGAACAGAATGGCAGCCTCAAATTGGAGATCAACGGGCAGGTCGTCCTCGACGCCAACACCAACGGCGTCGCCGACACACCGAAATCCACGCAACTCAATCAGGGCGCAAACACCCTTAAAGTCTCCTTCACCAGCCCGGAACATGGCGATGCCTTCGTGCGGTTGCGCTGGCAGCCCAAGGGCGGGTTCTTTCATCCCATCCCGCTCGATTTGCTGACGCATTCCGGCGATGCGCCGGACGCTGCCCGGACGGCTGCGCTCCATCTTGGCCGGGAATTGTTCCTCGAATATCGCTGCGCCAAATGCCACCTCGACGCCGTGCCGGGTTCGCCCGTTCCGGAAATTGCCATGGATGCGCCCTCCTTCGAAGCGATCGGCTCGCGGCGCAATTACGAATGGATGTCGCGCTGGATTCAAGACCCGAAAGCGCTCCGGCCCTCCGCTCACATGCCTAAGTTGCTCCGTGGCCCCAAGGCGGCGGAGGATGCCGACGCCATCGCCGCGTTCCTGGCTTCGCAAAAATCGGGAGCTGCCACCAACGAGCCACCGGAACCGGCGAAGGATCAAATCAGTTCCGGCAAAGGACTCTTCGAAACCTTGCACTGCGCTGCCTGCCACACTCCGCCGGACACTGACGGTTCCGAACCAGGCAAAATCCAACTCAAGCAAGTCCGCGAAAAATTCGTCGCGGGCGATGTTATTCCCTTCCTCCAAAAGCCCGACGCGCATTACGTGTGGATTCGCATGCCGAACTTCAAGCTGAGCACGGACGAAGCCACGCAGCTCGCGGCTTATCTGCTTGCGGGCGCTGAGAAACCAAAAGTGGCCGCTGAAGCCGCGATCGATCGCGGCCACAAATTGGTCCAAACCTCCGGTTGCCTGAACTGCCATGCGCTCAGGCTCGAAAACAAATTCGCCGCCAAACGCTGGACGGATGCGCCGCCGGAAAAATGGAAGCAAGGGTGCCTGGCTGCCAGCGAGGGAGATGAAAGCAGCGGCAAAGCGCCGCAGTTTTCGTTCACCGCGGAAGAGCGTGCTGCGCTGCAAGCATTCGTCGCCACCGATCGCGCCGCGCTGACACGCCACGTATTGACCGAGTTTGCGGTTCGTCAAACCCGCCTGCTCAACTGCCGCGAATGCCATGGCAAGCTTGAGAACGTCCCAGCTTTTGATATCCTCGGCGGCAAGTTGAAACCCGAATGGTCGGCGGTCTTCATTGCCGGCGGGATCACGAATCGATTGCGCCCGTGGCTCGATGCCCGCATGCCCGCGTTCCACAATCACGCTGAGGACATCGCTCAAGGACTGGCGATGTTGAACGGCTGGCCGCCGCATACGCCGCCCGAGCCACCCATCGACATGGAGCAGGCGAAGGTCGGTCAGAAGCTGGTTTCCATGGCGGGTGGGTTATCCTGCGTCACCTGCCACGCGGTCGGAAGCGTTCCCAGTCAAATCTTTGAAACAGCCGGGATCAACTTCGCACTCACCAGTTCGCGATTGCTGAAACCCTACGCCCAGCGCTGGATGCGCTATCCGCAACTTATCGATTCCTCCACCAAGATGCCGCTCTATTGGGACGACGATGGCAAAAGCCCGCTCACCGACATTTACGATGGCGACGGCGCCCGCCAAATCGACGCCATCTGGGAGTACCTTCGTCTGGGCGACAAGATCCCCCCGCCGCCAACACCTTGACGGTCCAAGTATTGAGCCATGGCCATCGGTGGGCACACGGCGGCGCGCACAGGAGTGCGCACCCTACCGGCACACAGTGGTAGGGCGGGCAGTCCTCTGCACGCCGTCGCCCGAAAAGGATTCACGCCGTTGCGGACAGCATGGTTGGTTTTCGATGAGCTGCAAAACAGTTCACGGAGAGCCCGCCGTGACAGCGATTCAGTGAAACGAGATTCCATACCTGCTTGAGTTTCGCGATTCCGCGGCTTGACCTTGCAGCAGAAGGACTTTACAACCTCAGCGAGCCTGGCGCGCAAATGCTGCCGGGACAGTCTGCCTATGAAATTATCGATTCCGTTGATTGTAGCCATTGCGGTGCTTCCCGCGGGAGTGCTTACCCAGGGTTGCAAGACCATGACCGCTTCCGCGCCGAACCAACTCACTGCCCGGGAAACGAAGGCGGGTTGGAAGCTTCTTTTTGACGGACAAACTCTCAATGGATGGCGCAGTTACAAGAAATCCGGGCCGCCGGATCACGGCTGGGAGATCAAGGATGGGGTTTTGACTTGCGTTGCCAATGCCCATGGGGGCGACATTATCACCGAACAGAAGTTCACGGATTTCGAACTCCAATGGGATTGGAAGGTCCCCGCCAAGGCCAACAACGGCATCAAGTATTTGGTGACGGAGGACCGCCCGTCCGCGCCCGGCCACGAGTACCAGATGATCGACGACGCGATCGTGATGGACAAGCCGAAGGAAACCACGGCGTCGTTTTATGACGTGCTGGCCCCGGCGCCGGACAAGCCGCTGAAGCCGGTTGGGGAATGGAACCATTCCCGCCTCGTGATTCAAGGCAATCACGTGGAACATTGGCTTAATGGGAAACTGGTCCTGACTTACGAACTGGGCAGCCCGGAAGTCCGCGCAGCCATCGCCAAGAGCAAATTTAAGAATGCCCATGGCTTCGGAGAGAAAATCACGGGCCACATCCTGCTCACCGAACATCACGACGAGGCCAGTTACCGGAACATCAAGATTCTGGAACTGCCGGCGAAGTGAGTGAAGCAGATCCTCGTCATAGGCGCACAATATGGTTTCGGCAATTTTCTCCTGTCGTTGCCAGCGAGGTGGGGCGCGTCACTCCGTGCGCGCCGCGTTGCGCGTACGGATCAGCGGCGTGCAGAGAACGGGCCGCCCCGCGATTGGACCGGTCAGAGCCTGGTGACGTAATCGAGTCCCTCGTTCGGGTATTGACTTTCAGAGGCTTGAATTTTTCCTTCGCTCGATTATTCTTCCCGCATGCCGCTATACGAATTTCATTGTGAGAAGTGCCGGAAGGACAGCGAAATCCTGGTTCGCTCCACCCAATGGGAAGGAACGCCCTGTCCCCATTGCGGCTCAACGAAGCTTTCGAAAAAGCTTTCCGTGTTCGCCTCCAGCGGCGGTGCCGCGTCCGAACCTTCTTGCACGGGAACGCCTAGTTCCTGTGGCATGTGCGGCACGGGCCGGCCGCATTCGCATTAAAGCGGGAAGCTGCCGGCTAAAGGCGGGACTCCATGCTCCGGCGGTCGCGTAACGCCTGGACTGGGTCACACGCAGCACAAATCCCGCGCCCGAACTTTCCCCAAGTCCGTCACCGCCCAGTCGGGTTTATGTGCGCGCAGTTCTGCGAGGCTTGAATTGCCCGTAGCCACGGCCACCACTCGGGCGCCGATCGCCCGGCCACATCGAATGTCCAATGGCGTGTCGCCAATCACCACTACCTGGTCGCCACGCAATTCCTCCTGCAGCAAGCGCGACCCGCGTTCCCGCGCCAGTGCGGCGATCTCATTGCGATCTTCGTGGTCATCGGCGAAAGCCCCGGTTTGGAAAAATTCCCACAAGTTGAATCGCCGCAGCTTGATCTCCGCGCCCAGCCGGATGTTGCCGGTCAAAAGCCCGATGGCCGGGCGTTTCGGCAGGTGTTGGAGTTCGTAAATTAGCCGCCAGACTCCCGGGCAAATCTCACCGGACGATTGTGAGAGCATGTGCGCGAGCCAGTGGGTGTAACACTCGAAGAAGCGCTGAAAATTGCCCTGCGTCGGTTCGATGTGGTACTTGAGGAAAAATTCGCGGGCAATGGCGGTATCAGTGCGCCCGGCAAAGCTGGTCCAACTCGTGTCGTCCGGCACCTTGAATTCCATTGCCAGAGCACGGCCAAAGGCCTTCACTCCGGCTCCATCCGTATGAATCAACGTTCCGTCGATATCGAACAACACCAATCTGACCATTGACACTTAAGACTAACCGGTTTCCGGCGCGTTGTGAAGGTTTTTCCCGATTACGGATTTGTCATTATTGGTCAGCGGGCGATTTGGCCAGCTTTTCCAAAGCAGCCAGCCGTTTCTCGAAAGTTTCGTTTTGCGATTTGAGCTGACGAATTTCCGCGTCCTTTTCGTCCAACTTCTGATTCAAGCCTTGGATGGCCGCCAGCGCCACACCATCGATGTCCAGGGAATTGATGAACTTCTTTTCACCCGCTTTATCCGCGTCTCCCACCTCGAACGCGGCATTAAAATCTTGCGCCATCGGCCCAAGATGGCGGACATCCGGGCCCTGGCTTTTGTAATTCCAACTCAAAATGGGGATGGTGGCGAAGCGGTTGAGGATGTCGCTCCCATTCACTGCGGCAAAGTTCGTTTTCGCATTCCGGTCACTGTAGGAGTTCCAACCCGAACCGCCGGCCGATACATAGACGCCTGAGGTGGGTTGACCCGTGGAAGCATCCACCGCCGTCGCGAGGTAAACCCCACCGGTGGCGCGGACGTTGAAGGAATTGGTGCCTCCGCCCGGCTTCGAATAGGAATACGGATTGTAATCGCGGTCCGTCGAGTCTGCCCAGACGAATGAGCCCGTCTGGACCGCTTTGGCGCGGTGCCCGGCAGCGAAGGCTGAATTGGTCGCCAGATTGTTCTGCCCGCCCGGAATGGTGGCGAAGTCGCCAGCCACCGCATTGCCGCGCCCTCCGCCAATGCTGGCGTAGTCGCTGTCGGTAATGAGGTTGGTGTCACCACCGCTAATGGTGGAACCAAGGGTGTTCCCACCAGAAGCCTGAATTGTGTTTCCAGTCCCGCCGGCTATCGTTGTTCCGTTGCCATTCGCAAAGTTATTTGCGCCGCCTCCCACCGTGCATTGTTCAAAGACGCTAAGAAAATCTCCGATGGTATTGCTATAGCCGCCCGCGATTGTGCAGGCGTAATACGACTCCCCGGCCGCGATGAGATTGCCAAAACCTCCGCCAATAACACAGGCGCTGGCTCCGCCATCGGGTGCGCCCATTATGTTCTGCGCCCCGCCACTGATCGTGTTATCGCCGGTCCCCGCAGCGCCAGAAAATATGGCGTTGTTTTCTCCACCGGCGATGGTGTTGCCATTCGCCCCGCCATCACCGCCGCCTCTAATGATGTTGCCGCCGCCGCCGCCGACCGTGTTTCGACCAATAAAATAGTTCGAACTGGCGAAAAAGGGGAAACCGTCCTGAATCGTGTTGTTGAGGCCGCCGCCGATGGTAGAGCCATAGCCATTGCCGGTTGACAATGGGTTAATGCTGTTTTGCAACCCTCCGCCAATAAACTCACCTACACTGGCCACGAAATTGGAATATCCACCCGCAATCGAAGAGTTCGTCCCGCTCACAGCGTTGAAAAAACCGCCACCAACGATCGAGCCAAAAGCACCAGTCTGAATCTGGTTGCCGCCCCCGCCGCCGATCACGCCAAAATCCGCCGACACGCAATTGGTGTAGGAACCAAGGCCCAGATAATTCGTAGCGCCGCCGCCTGCGATGACCACGCCTACGGCGCCTGGCGCTGCCGCATTGGCTGGAGAGCCGCCGATAATATTGGGAGCGCCGTTTGGAACGCTGTAGCCAAGTGAAGCCGCGTAAGCTGAGATACCGCCGAATTCATATCGCATGGCACGGAGGTTGTTGACGTGCATTTCGAGTGGCTGGTTGTCGGTCGTTCCCACAAAGTTCAGCCCGGCCATTGTGCCTGCATTGCCTGTCAAATTCCAGTAGCAGGGCAGGTTGCAGGACCCGAAACCGCCGAGCGTCAGTGCATTGACGCCAGTCAACCCGGCTCCATTGCCAATGAAGCTGTTGGCGGCGTTGTTCAACGTGATGGCGCTGGAATACGTTCCGGCCAGCGCGCCGGACGGCACGGTCCCGCTAAAACTGCCAACTGACTCGGCGAACATCGCATAAGGCACAGGCATCAACTGCTGACGCGGTGTCAAAGGGCTGAAGCTGCTGACTCCGTTGGTCGCCACGCTAATCTGCAGCCAATTGGTCGCGCCGTTCCAAACATTTGAGCCAAAATCCATCGTTGCGGTGAACAGACCGTTGGTAATGAAGACACCATTGTTCGTCACCGGCCCGGCTATCGCCGCTCCTCCGCTGCCAGTGGTGAACAGCGAGAACGTCAGGTTATACATGCCATTGGCCGGGCTGCCATTGTTTTGGAGCCGTCCCTGGTAGGCGAAGGCCGTCCCTTGAGCAAAGGCGGGGTTTACAGCAGTGAGCAGGCCGCACACGGCGGCACTGGCAAGCATTAATCCTGATGTTTTCATAGTTCATTCAGTCGGCCAACTTCTGATTCCAAAACGGAACACCAAAATGCTTCGCCACAGCGGAAAGCTGAGATTGGTGTAGGTGTTACCTGATAGAGAGAGCTACTACACACGAAGACTGAGGTGTGTCAAGCAAAACAGATCCTCGTGTTTGTGAAACGGCATTATTTAAGATCACGGCGGTGCGGACCAGCGTCTCGAAGTCCGAATCCACGCCTTTGAGTCCGATTTTGGCAGATATCGACGTCAGGCGAAGGTGGCCGAAAGGAGCACCCAGAAAACCAATTGCTCGAGGAAGCTATAAAACGCAGGCAGCTTAACGCAGGTGAGTTGAGAGAGAACCTGGTGAGCGAGAGCTTGGAAGGGGTAAAAAAAGAAGGGCCGGACAACAGGTCCGGCCTTTTCACACGTGGCGCACTTGAGAACAAAGTGCAGCAACAACGGTATTAGATTATCATGAAGGCCATTCCGCGCCAGTCACCAGTACTGGTGACAAGGCGCGTTTCGGACATTAACGGATTCCACGCTTCCATCCCGCGTCATTGCGACGCTAAACCGGCCGCAGGGCGGGGTGGAAGGCTTGATTGGTCTGGCCCGCAAAACCCCATTTACTCAGTGGTCCCAATCATGTTCGTGTCCGTATCCATGGTAATCGTCGTGGTCGTGGTGGCCATATCCGTAGCCATTATCTCCATATCCGTAGCCGCCACGCTCCCTGTGCTCTTCGTGCTCCGACTCACATCCAGCAGTGGCGATCAGGGTGGCCACACCGAGAATTAAAACGATCAATCTCATTTTTTGCCTCCTTTGCGCCGCTCGGGAGTCGCAAGCAGCATTACTTTCTTGATACAAATAAAACGCAGAAATGACCCCGGTTCAATTGGGTGATTTACCGGGGAAAGCTGGAAAAAAGAAGGGCCGGACAACGGGTCCGGCCTTTTCACACGTGGCACACTTGAGAACAAAGTGCAGCAACAACACCGCTACTCTACCACGAAAGCCGTCCTGATCCAGTCACCAGTTCTGGTGACAAGAGCGCATTTCATCACGCTACGCCGCTTGTCTCGCCGTAGCTTCCGAGCGAAGACGGAAGCGCAGCGTCAGGCAAGGGAACAACGAATGGCCTGCAATCGCGCGCCTCGGCCAGCGCGTTCCGCCCGCCGAAACGCGGGCAGGGACATTGCAGCGCGATGTCCCTGCCTTGCCGGCTTTCCGCCCTCCCGAGAATCAGCGGTGCCATTCATGGTCCTCGTATTTTTGCTCGTACTCCGGGTTTGGATAGGTTTGGTAACCCTGGCCATAAGCGGTGCCGCGTTCGTCACCGTAGCCGTAACCGCCACTGTTCCTGTAGCCTTCGTGGCCTGATTCGCATCCAGCGGTGGCAACCAGGGTGAGCACGCCAAGTATTAAGACGATTAATTTCATTCTGCCTCCTTTGGGCCGCCTGGGAGCCACAGGCAGCGTACTACTTACCTATGGCAACAAAACTTCGATGTTAACGGGACGCAATTGGGTGGTTTACCCCGCGAGGATCCAAAAAACCGGGGTGCGCCCCCCATGGAGCACGCGGCTCCCAGCTCATCCTTCTTCGGAGAGCTTGCGGTAAAGAGTCGCGAGACTGATGCCGAGGATGAGGGCGGCTTTCTCCTTGTCGCCGCCGGTTTGAGCGAGCGTGCGGTTGAGATAGGCAACCTCCTGCTCGCGGAGGTAATCCTTGAGCGGAATATCGGATTGCGACGCGGGTTGGCCCCCGGCGGAAGCGGGCGCGTGGGCGCCCTGGAGGGGATAAAGGCTCGGGGAAGGTTCCCCAGTGACGGGAAGCTGGGCAATGTCGGCAGGCTGAGCCTGGATGACGGTGCTGGACAACGGCAGATTGCGCACCAGGCTGGGAGGAAGATCGTTCACCTGGATGACGTTGTCCTCGCAGAGGGTGGCCGCGCGTTCGATGGCATTTTCGAGTTCGCGCACGTTGCCGGGCCAATTGTGCGCGCTGAGGACTTCCATGGCCTGGCGGGTGATCTGAACGGGATGGCCGGTGCGCGGGTTGATCTTGTTTTTCAGGAAATGGGCCACAAGCAAGGGAATGTCCTCGCCGCGTTCGCGCAGGCTCGGCAGCGTGATGGCGATGACGTTCAGACGGTAATAGAGGTCTTCGCGGAACGAGCCTTCCTTGATCTTCTTTTCGAGCGGCTCGTTGGTGGCGGCGAGGACGCGAACGTTGATGTACGTGGGCGTGTTGTCGCCAATGCGGCGGACCTCGCGTTCCTGCAAGACGCGGAGAAGACGGCTCTGCAGCATCGCGGACATGGACCCGACTTCGTCGAGAAAGATCGTGCCGCCATCGGCCTCGTGGAACAGACCTTTTTTATCAGTGACCGCACCAGTAAAGGAGCCTTTACGATGGCCGAATAGCTCGGACTCGAGAAGGTTTTCGGGGAGGGCGGAGCAATTGACGGGAATGAAGGGTGCGAACTGACGCCGGCTGTTGAAGTGCAGGGCGCGGGCGACCAGTTCCTTGCCGGTGCCACTTTCGCCCAAAATGAGAATGGTGCTGTCCGTGTCGGCGACGCGTTCGACCATCTTGAAGACGGCCTGCATCTTGGGCGAAGTGCCGATGATCTGGCTGAACTGGTATTTCTTGCGAAGCTGTTTGCGGAGGTAAAGATTTTCCGAAATGGCTTCGTTGTAGGAAAGGGCGCGCTGGATGCAGAGGTTCAGCTCATCCAGTTTGAAGGGCTTTTCCAAGTAATCATACGCGCCGCTTTTCATGGCTTCGACGGCGGTTTCGATGGAGCCAAAAGCGGTGATGACAATGACGCTGGCCGGGGGCGTGATCGAGCGGGCTTTCTGAAGGATCTCCAGGCCGTGGGCGCGGGTTTTGTCGAGATATAGGTCCGTGACCACGACTTCCGGGAGATGGGTTTCGAGCGCGGCAAGGGCGTCCTTGGAATTGGTAAAGGGGAAGACTTCGTGCCCCTCGGAGCGGAGCATTTCGGTGACCATTTGAACCATGGTCAATTCATCATCCACCAACAGGACTTTTGCCATCGCTTAGAAGCTAAGGGAAAGCAGCGGGAGGGGGCAAGCGGGAAAGCGTTTGAGAAAGCTCCGAACGCCAGGCGCCAAGCGCCAGGGAAACATCAAATTCCAGGGTCCAAATCGCGCAGGCTCAAAGCGGGACGATGGCGGTCCAGGTGTTTTCGCCAAATTTGGGTTTGAGTTTGGCGGTCAACCGTTCTGCCGTGGCGTGATCGTGGGCGATGGCAAATGTCGTCGAACCGCTTCCGGACATGAGCGTGGCGGCGACGCCATGGGCGCGAAAGAATTCCTGAAGCAGCGCCAAGAACGGATATTTCTCCAATGCTGGAGCCTCCAACGAATTGTAAAACTCAGAAGCCGCCTCTGTGAGGGTTTTGGTTTGAAGCAGTTCGACGAGTTTCCGGGCCCGGCCCGGCTTGCCGTTCAGAGCGTCCGGGAATCTCGCCAGATTCTGGTACGACCAGGCCGTGGAGATGCCGAATCCGGGATGGACCAGCACCAGCATTGTGCCGCGCAAGGCCGGAAAAAAATCCAGCGGCGCGATCTGCTCGCCTCGTCCGGTGGCCAAAGCCGGTTTGGTTTGCAGGAAGAAAGGAATGTCGGAGCCCAGCACGGCGGCGATGGAGTGCAGTTTTTTGCCCGGGAGCGGGCCGTCAAACAGCTCGTTTAAGCCCAACAGAGTCGTCGCGGCATTGCCGCTGCCGCCGCCCAAACCCGCAGCTTGGGGAATCTTCTTTTCGAGATGGATTTGCACGCCTTCCTGGATTCCGGCGGCTTCCATAAAGGCGGCGGCGGCGCGATGGACCAGGTTCCGGGAATCAACGGGCAGGCTGGGATCGCTGCAGGTGAGTTGAATGGCCTGGCCGGAACGGGCAAAGTGCAGTTCATCACAAAAGTTGACCGGCTGCATCACGGTTTCCAATTCGTGAAATCCATCCGGGCGCTTGCCCAGGATGTTAAGCAGCAGATTGACTTTGCAGGGAGACTGCTTTTGCAGGGTTCGGGACATAAAAAAAGCGCCAACACAAGAAGGTTGGCGCTTGAGGAAAAAAATGCACTCTTAATTGTCGAAGATCCGGAACCGGCTGCCGGGGAACCAGGGCGCCACGTCGCCGCCACTAAACCCGAAGGAATGGTCGGTATCGAACATCGAGTCGGCCCACTTGCTCGGATGATAGCTGTCCGGATAAAGCGGACGCGGACTCAGGTAACTGGTCCAGATGGGATGATAGGGAGGCAGCGGAGCGGTGACGACCTCATAGATTCCAAGGCCGGTCCGGGCCATGGTGCGGTCAAAGCCGCGGACTGTTCCGGTCAGGAAGCCGGTATCCGTTCCTTCAAAGAGAGCGCCTTGTTCGACGGAACGCTGAAACTCATTGCCACGAGCGATTTCCGTCATATTAGCGAGACCCCGGCCCATTTTTTGTTCTGGACCGGCACAACCAACGCCTAATAAAGCCATCAGGGCGACTGCACCCAGGAGTGAGAGAGATTTACGCATAAATGTTTGACTGTTGACCAATCATAGCCTGCGCCGCGGCAGGTTGTAAAGAGGTTTTCGCAACAGTCGGTTGCGTTTAGGGAGATTGGCACAACTCCCTGGACGGTTACAGCGCGGCCGGAAAATCCATGGACGAGAAGGCCTCCAACGGGCTAAGTTCCACCTCAAGTTGATTCATTGGAGCCTGATTTATCTTATCAGCGCCTGGCTGATTCGGCTGGTGATGTTGGTGTACGTGCCGCAGCGCCGCAGCGCCGCCGCTTCCCGAACCTGGCTGCTGCTCATTTTTCTGCTGCCCTGGCCGGGGCTGATTTTATACGCGCTTTTTGGGCGGATCTACGTTCCTAAACGCCGCCTGGAACGGCAGGCGCGCGCTTCGCGTGAAATCCGCCGGGTCCAGGCGCTGGTTGGACCGCGGGCCTTCGCCCGGCCGGAGTTGCCGCCGAACCTGGCATCGATTGTTACGCTGGCGACGCGGTTGGGCGACTTCGAGCCGTTCGGTGGAAATCGCATCGAACTTCTGGCGGATTATGACGGTGCGATCAACCGGTTGCTGGCCGATATCGACGACGCCAGCCATCACGTTCACCTGCTCTACTACATCTACGGCAACGACAGCACCGGCCGACGCGTGGCCGAGGCTCTCGTGCGCGCGGCCAAACGCGGCGTGACTTGCCGTGTGTTAATGGATGCGGTTGGCTCCAAACCCGCGCTGCGGCGACTCGCTCCGTGGATGCGCGCCAACAAAATCCAGGTTGAGGCCTTGCTTCCGGTCGGCCCCTGGCGTCATAACGCCGCCCGGTTTGATTTACGCAACCATCGCAAGGTCGCGATTATCGATGGCCGCATCGGTTACGTCGGTTCGCAGAATATCGTGGACCCGAAATTCGTTCCCGGCTTTCCCAATGAAGAGCTGATGCTCCGCATCACCGGTCCGGCGGTGGTGCAATTGCAAGCGGTTTTCCTGGCCGACCACTACTTCGAAACCGGCAGCCAATTCGAGGAGGCGGGATTCTTCCCCGACATCAAGCCTTGCGGGGAATCCATCGCCCAGGCCGTTCCGAGCGGCCCGGGTTATCAGCGTGAAAACGGACACGAGTTGATGGTGGACTTGCTCTACACCGCCGCCGAACGTGTCATTATCACCACGCCCTATTTCGTCCCCGACGAACCGTTTCTGCAAGCCGTCCGTTCCGCCGTCCTGCGTGGCGTCGCCGTCGATATCGTGCTTTCCGAACACGTCAACCACCGCGTCACGCAAGCGGCGCAACGCTCCTTCTACGACGAGTTGCTCGAAGCAGGTGTGCGGATCCACCTCTACCAGCCGCGTTTCCTCCACGCCAAGCATCTCAGCATCGACAATGACATCGTGCTCATCGGCTCCACCAACATCGACATCCGCTCGTTCGCGCTAAATGCCGAATTCAACCTGCTGATTTACGACCGGCAGGTGGTGGCCAATCTGCGCGAGATTCAGGAACGTTACTTTGCCAACAGTCGTCAACTCACCTGCGAGGAATGGCAGCGCCGCCATTGGCTGACGCGCCCGCTCCAACGCATTGCGCGATTGGCGGATTCATTGCTGTGAAAAGGAGTGAAGGGGTGGAAGGGAGCGCTCGCTTTCGGCGTTGAATGTTCGCGATGTTTAGGCCTTCGGAGCGCAGAACAGGAGTTCTGCGCTCCGTCGTTGTTAAAGAGCCGTGCCAACCGGCAGGATGGCAAGTGTCCAATTTTTGGAACGTCCAGCCTTGTCCAGGGCAGCTTCGCCTGCCTGAATACGCAGCGATTCCTTCGGCAAGCTAATTGCTGTTACTGAGGTGACAAAAGGCCGCACCGGCCATTCGTAAATTTCTGTGCATAGACGAAACCGATCCAAACAAGCGTACGGAGACCTGGCGGTCAGTGAGCGTCTCCTGGTTTCAGGGCTCCTGGACCAATTCGATGCCGCAGCCTCCCGCGGGGACCGCTCCCGGATGATCTCGATGCTCAGGCGGGTCGATCTCCCCAAAAGTTATGCCTGCCGTTGGGTCGATACTTTGCTCGAGGACCAAAACCTGTACCGCCATTGGACCGGAGCGTGACCAGCAAACGACGAAGCCTGATTATGATAACCGAACCAAACGAACAACACACGAAGCAATCGAACAGCCAGCAGCCCCGGCTCAACCTGAAAACGCTGGTGATCCGGCTGGTGCTCATTTGGTTTTTGCTCGGCCAGATGCTCTTTGTCTGTTGGCCCGCTGCCACCACGAAATCGCTCAGCCGGCTTGAAACGGCGTACGCCTTTCAACCGTCCATGGCGAACAAGACCGCTTTGGACAACGAGTTTGATCGTGTCGCCGATTATGAAAGCCAGCGGGCGACCGCGCGATTCGCGCTCCTGCTCGCCGTGGATGTCGCCATCATTGCCTTTGGCTGGAACCTCGGGAACCGGAAAAGGGCGCCGAAGAAATCCGCCAACCTGTCTGCGCCGCTCTTGGTGGGACAGCCTGAACTGAACTAGTTTGTAGGACAACAGGAAGCTTTGTTTAAGGCAAAGACTGACTGCCAGACCGACAACAACTCAGCTAGATTTCCGACTGATGAAAGTCCTCATCCAGGACGTGCAAAGTGAAAGATACGCCGCGCCCGGCGGCACCTGGACCCCTGCGCCCCGCGAAGCGCAGGATTTTCGCTCCAGCCGTTATGCCTGCGCCGTCGCCCAGAAGGAAAAAGTTCTGCGGCTTCGCGTGGTGCTGTATTTCGAAGATCTGGATTATACCATCCAGGCGCGGCGATGGCACGGGGTCAGCCATGTCAACACTGCGGCTTTCGGCGCGTAGTATCAGGCAGGAAGGCACACCTCGCCAGCTAAAGCCGGGCCTCCGAACCCGGAGTGTTCCTGCGAATCCAAGAACGTGGTTCTTGCCGCGTTCAGCTCACTTGCCGCCCACCCTGGCCCCGGCTTCCGGGTCAATGACACTCAACGCGGAAAGCGCGGCTTTGCGAACGTCTTCGTCAGTGTCTTTGCCCGCGGCTTGCGCCAGAGCGGGGATTACTGATTCTCTTTCGGATGGTTCGTACGAAATGAGACCAAGGGACAAACAAGCCACCTGCCGGATCACCGCGTTGTCGTGGTGCAACGCTCCGACCAGAATCGGCACCGCCGCCTTGTCGTAAGATTCGTTGTTGATCAAAGTCAGCGCGGCCCACATCCGAACTTCCGGGTCGGAATCTTTTAGGGACACACGCAGGGCTGGCGTGGCGGATTTTGCCTCGGCGCCCAGGGAATGCAAGGCAGTCGCCGCGCGCCGCCGCTCCGCCACCGTCGGAGCATTCAATGCCTTTACCAAATCCGCCACGCTCTCGCCGGCTGCTTCGGTGGCCGCAGGAACTGGCCCGCCTGAATTGGTCACAGGATTGGCTTTAGCCGCCGCAGCGTGTCCGTCGGCCGCAAGGCCCTGATTTGGTTTGGCTGACGCGATGCTGGCGGGTGCTCCGGGTTTGCCAGAATTCTCGGATCCATCCTTCTCCGTGTGCACAAGTTTCCAGATCAGCAGCGAGACCACACCCAAAGCCGCAATTCCCCCCAGATAAGGCGCCAGCGAAGCAAAGAAGCGGCCGGCGTTAAACGGAGCTGCCGGCGGTCGGACAGGTTTGGAAGCGGCTCCGGCTGTCGGCGCAGGTTGGGCCGGCGTCAGACCGATAATTCGATCAGCCGGGTCAGCTTGAAATTGCGCGAACACATCGGCAAAACGCACCTTGTCGAGATCCTTGAGCCGGGCCTCGCGGACTGGCTGCCCGTTCACAAAAGTCCCATTCGTCGAATTCAGATCTTTGACAAAAAAAGCTCCGTCCTTCCTGGTAATCTTGGCGTGGAACATCGAAACCGAGGCGTCGTCAACGACGATTGTGTTTCCCTCCATCCGTCCGATTGTGACTGTTTCCTCCTGCAAAACATGCGCAACGGGCGGTGAACCGGGAAGCTGAATCGTCAGCGTGGACATGATCATTCGGACTGCGCTCTTACTTTAACAAAGCCACAGCCAATATCAATACAATTGGAACGGGCGACCGGGCCAGTTGGCCACCCCCGGGACACTTCATCCGGGTTGACCCACGCGGAAAATGGTGGATATTAAGCCGTGAGCCCATCCCATCTACCTGAAGAAACGCGCCTCAGCCGCGTGCATTTGCGGACGGCTGATCTCCGGCGGGCGCTCGGTTTCTATGAGGGTGTGCTCGGTTTAAAAGTGCTCGAAAACCGCACGACGGAGGTGAGCCTGGGCGCGGCGGAGAATGGGCCCCCGCTCATCATCCTCACGGAGGATCGCAACGCCGCTTCGCGTCCTTTGCGCACCATTGGACTTTACCATCTTGCCCTCCGTTATCCCACGCGCCGCGATCTCGCTCACGCCTTTCAAAGGCTTTTAAACGCCAACCATCCCATCGAAGGCGCTTCAGACCACGACGTGAGCGAAGCCATTTATCTCAGCGACCCCGATAACAACGGCGTGGAGCTCTATGCGGACCGGTCGCGCGCGACCTGGCAATGGCACAACGGGCAGGTCGGCATGAGCACCAAGCCTCTCGACATGGCCAGCCTGCTCGCGACAATCAAACCGGAAACGACGCCCGCGCACGTTCCAGCCGGCACAGATCTGGGCCACATCCATCTGCACGTGCGGAATCTTGCGGCCGCCGAACATTTCTTTCGTAATTTTCTCGGATTCGATGTGACCCAACGAAACTATCCTGGCGCGTTATTCTTCTCGGCGGGCGGTTACCACCATCATCTGGCGGCCAACACCTGGGCGGGCCATGCCGCGCCGCCAGCGAATAGCGTCGGGTTGATCAGTTACCGGCTTGAGGTTCCATCGGCAGAGGCCCTCGCCGACCTGCGCGCCCGTGCACGCGAGTCTGGCGTCAAGACCCGCCCGGAAGCAGCCGGTTCCGACTCGCAGCTCCTTTCCATCAGCGATCCCAACGGCAACTGGCTCGAAGTTTATTGCCCGATCCCCTCGCCCGCTCCCCGTGCGACCGTAACCCGCACCCATCAGCTTTCGAATAATTAGGACTCCAGTTGGCGCATGTACAATAACCCGCGTTTATGTGCCAAACCGCGCTGTGCATTTTCAGCGTGATTTCGTTCGGGAAGCGGCGTAAGCTCAGAGCATGACAATTTGGATTCTGGCTTTAGTGCTGCTTGGCTCTCTGGCAGTCGTCGGTTTCAACATGGGCGTTGTTCGCGTCGGTTTTTCATTCGTGGGTTTGCTGATCGGGGCGTTGCTGGCCTTTCCGCTCGGCCATTTGCTCAATCCCGTGCTGGCCTTGTTCGGAATGAAGAACCCGTTTTTCATCTGGCTCACGGGGCCGTTTATCATCTTTGTAATTGTCCTCATCATTTTCAAAATTGCCGGCTTCTTCGTGCACCAGAAGGTCGATGTGTATTACAAGTACAAGGTCGGCGACCTCCGCATGGGCTTGTGGAACCGCTTGAGCGCGCGCTTGGGACTTTGTTTGGGACTCGCCAATGGCGCGGCTTACACGATTCTGATTTCGCTGGTGATTTATGTCTTCAGCTACGGAACCACCCAGATGGTCACAGGGGACAACGGGGCGACCTCGGTCAAGATGCTGAATTTTTTGGGAAAAGACGTCGTTTCCTCCGGCATGGCCAAGGTTGTGGCGGCCATCGATCCGATGCCGGAATCGTATTTCGAGGCCGCGGACATCATCGGTTTGATTTACCATAATGATCTTTTGGAAGCTCGATTGGCGCGCTACCCCGCCTTTCTCTCCCTGGGCGAGCGTCCGCAATTTCAGGACATCGCGAACGACAAGGAGTTTACCGAATTCCGTCAGAAACAGCCGTCCTTCTCCGACCTTATCGATCACCCCAAAGCCAGGGCCATTCTGGACAACCCGGATTTGCTCAAGGAGATTTGGGCGGTGACGCTGCCGAATTTGAAGGACCTGCTAACGTTCCTGCGCACCGGACAATCGGCCACGTATGACGAAAAGATCCTGGGCCGCTGGGACATTGATTTGAATGGCGTGCTGAATGTCGTCCGGCGAGCCAAGCCGAACATCTCGGCGGCAGAACTTCAACGCGTCAAGCGAGTGGTTTCGGCGACCCTTTCCAAAGTCACACTGGTAGCCGCGCCGGACAAGCAGGTGTTCATCAAAAACCTGGGCACGCTCAAGCCGCCTCCCAAGCCTACCTCCCCCCCAACCGTCGAGTATCAGTCACTACAAGGCCAATGGGCCGCAGAGGGGAGCAAATACCAGCTCAGCATCGGCGGCAAGCCCACGCTCGAAGCTGTGGTGGAAGGCGACAAACTCACGGTAACCGGAGACACCTTGCCGCTGCGGTTTGACAAGGAATATTGAGTTTGCAGAAGCGGCGAAAACACCGCGACTGCGCGAAGTCGCATTCATGTGTGCTCGCCTAGATTGCCGATGAGATTTCTAACACTGACCGGGGTAGTTCCCTGGAGCACAGCCGTCAGTTCATTGCGGCACCGACCAACTCACCAATTTGGCACTCGGCTGGCCCTGCTCAAACAATGAGTCACCGTGGAAGGAATTAGTTGAGAAAACCGGTTCGAGACTGGAACTGACATGTTCTGTGCCTGCGAATTGGAAACCGGATACCTCCGCGGGTTTTGCCGCGAAATCGGCATTGGCTGAATCAGTTCCAGACGGTTGGTCAACAACGTACTCGGAATAAACAATCCCGCCGATCAGCAACGCACAAACACCAGTGACAAAGCTTCCTGCCACGAGCGCATTCCTTTCCAGAGTCCGGAAAAAGCGGACCAACCAGGGAGCGTTATCCAGGAAGCGGTCGGCTGAGCCGCGGGAAGCCGCTCGCTCAATCCCATCAATCACCTGACCTGAAAACTCGTTGAAAAAGCGGGGTGGCGGCTGTTCGTAGCGCTTCAGTTTCAGCAGCTTGCGTAATTGTTCGAATTCTTCCGGTGCGTTGCTCATAATCAAATCACTTTAGGTAATCAGACAAGTAAGCTTGCATTTGCTGGCGGGCGTAAAATAAGCGCGAGCGGACGGTGCCGATGTTGCATTCCATGATTTTTGCAATTTCTTCATGCGACAAGCCCTGAACATCGTGCAACGTGACCACTAATCTGTGATGGTCAGACAGTTTTTGCATTGCGGCGTTCAATTTTTCCTGCAATTCCGCCAGATTCACGTCCCGCCGGGGCGTTTTGTCCGAAATCAACGCCACCAGGTCCGGATCATGTTCCGCGTTAAAATCCAGGTCATTGAGGCTCATTTGCGCACGATTTTTCCTTTGCTTCAAGAAATTAATCGTTTTGTTCACTGCGATCCGGTAAATCCAGGTATAAAAGCTCGATCCGCCCTTGAACGAATGGAGCGCTTGAAAGGCTTTGATGAACGACTCCTGCGCCAGATCGCTCGCATCCTCATGGTTCGACGTCATGTGGTAGATCGTCGCATAAATCCGCTCCTGATAACGGCGCACGAGATCATCGTAGGCGCTCATGTCACCCTCCCGGGCACGGCGCACCAAACTCGATTCCTCCTCTGGCCCGTTGGCGGGGGCGGGACTGGACGAGTCATTGGGGGGCGGGGAGTTATCCGCCGCCTTGCCGGGAGCCGGATCTGTCATAATCAGTAAGGTGGCGTCAGGCACAAACTCCCAGGGTATTGGTTTGACGAGTGAGATATTCCGTAAGGCCGACCAAACCGGAAAGCTTCGCTGTTTCCGGCAGGACCTTCAACGCTTTGCGCGCTTGCGCAAGATATTGATATATGATCTTGATCGATTCGGGCAGGGTTTCGTGCTGGACCAGCAACTCCCGTACTGGCGCAAACCAGCGCGGTTCCCATTTTTGGATAAATTCTTCCAGGCGGGCCCTTTCATTTGCGCCCGCCCGTTGCCAGGCCAGCAATAGCGGCAGCGTCAATTTTCCCTTCGCAAGGTCCGTCCCAAGCGATTTGCCCGCCGCCACTTCGGAACCGAACAAGTCCAGGCAATCGTCGTAAATCTGATACGCCGTCCCCAGCGCCATGCCAAATTCGCGCAAAGCTGAGCGTTCCACGGCCGGCGCGCCGCTCAAACACGCGCCCAGGTCGCACGAAAGCGCGAATAACTCGGCCGTCTTCATGGCCAGAACTTTGAAATATTCGCGCTGCGAAAGTTGAAAGTTCCGCCGGTGTTGCGTCTGGAGAATTTCGCCCGAGCACACCGTATTGGTGGCCATGGCCACCGCCCGGCAGATCTCCGGCGTTGGAAAACTGGCCGCCAGCTTTAACGCATGCGCAAACAGGCAATCCCCAAACAACACCGCGATCTCATTTCCCCAAGTGGCTCCCAGCGTCAATCGGCCGCGCCGGATTTCCGCCTCGTCCATGACATCGTCGTGCACCAGCGTCGCCAGATGCACCATCTCGATGATCACGGCCACAGTGATGTGCGAATCGTTCACCGGTCCCACGGAACCCGCGCTCAACGCCACGAGTGCCGGACGCAATTGCTTCCCGTTCCCGGTCAGTGCGTATTCGGCGTAAGGCAGCAAAGCGGGGTCAAACTCCCGCACCTGCCGGGCCAGGCGCGACGCCACCGCCTCCAAAAAAGGCTCGACTGGTTCGGCTATAACCTTCCACGTGACAAAGGTTTCCTTCTTCAATCCACCGGTGACGGGAACAGCAACCGCTCTGGTATCGGCAGCAAACATCCTAGGCAATCTACGGTTGCCCCCTATCCAAGTCAACCCGTTATCCTCGGACGCAAAAAGAACGCCATTCGGCGCTCTTGCCCGGCAAAAACGCCGCCAATCTGTTATGTCTCGCCGCCAGCCTCGCCGAACGCAGGCCTATGATCTCCCCCGCCGGCAGCGCAACCGCCTCCGTTCTTTAAGTTTGGACATATCCGGCCCTCAAGAGGTTCAGAAAACCCGATACCCGGCTGTCGTGCCAAAGAAAATGGAGTTTTGGGCGTCGTTGGGGTGGCGGGCTAAAAAGCGAACCGCAAGCACGAAGAAAGCTTTGGAAAATTGTGAGGGGCTGCGTGATATTGACCGCGAATATCACCTCTCGTGATGACAGCGAGCACCAAAACCCGTAGTTCCAAAGTGGCCCGCGATGCAGAAGCAACCTTCCTGCTCGCGGCGATTGTCGAGTCTTCCGAGGATGCGATCGTCAGCAAGGATTTGGCCGGGGTGGTGACGAGTTGGAACAAGGCGGCGGAACGGATGTTTGGTTACGCCGCCGACGAAATGGTTGGGGAATCCATTTTGAAAATTATCCCCGGGGAACGGCAGGAAGAGGAGGAGCACATACTGGAACGATTGCGGAGCGGAGACCAAATCCAGAACTTCGAGACGGTGCGCGTCAGGAAAGATGGCGAGCGGGTGGAGGTGTCGCTGACCGTTTCTCCTGTCAGGGACAGTAGTGGAGTCATTATTGGCGCTTCCAAAATCATTCGCGAGATAACCGAACGAAAGCGGGCCGAAGAAGCTTATCTGCGCCTCGCCACCAAGTCCGAGCAGCAACGCCGTTTCTACGAAGCCATTCTATCGAATACGCCGGACCTGGTTTATGTCTTTGGCCTGGATCACCGTTTCACCTACGCGAACGCAGCCTTGCTCAAAATGTGGGGGCGGACCTGGGACGAAGCCATCGGCAAAAACTGCCTCGAACTCGGATACGAGCCCTGGCACGCCGCCATGCATGACCGGGAAATTGAAAAGGTCATCGCCACCAGGCAACCCATCCGCGGTGAAGTCCCCTTCACCGGCACACACGGGCGGCGGGTTTACGATTACATCTTTGTCCCGGTCCTTGGCCGGCACGGTGAAGTTGAGGCAATCGCTGGCACCACTCGGGATGTCACCGAACGCAAGCAGTTTGAAGAAGCCTTGCGCGAGAGCGAAGCGGTGTTGCGCACCGTTGCCAACGAAGCTCAAGTCGGCTTGGTGATGGTGGACAAAGAGCGCCGCTATCTTTTCGCCAACCAAACCTACGCCGACATTCTCGGACTGCCCGATCCCAACATCGTTGGTCAACGTGTCTCGGATGTTCTGGCTCACCTTTACGATCAAATAAAACCCCGCCTTGATTCCGCCTTTGCCGGCCAACGCGTCAGCTACGAACTCCACCTTGCCCGCCACCCGAAAACCGGCGAAGAACGCTACTACGAAGTTGTTTACGAACCGCGCGTAACACCGCTCGCCGATGCGTACGTCATCGTCGTGCTGTCCGACATCACTCAACGCAAGAAGATCGAGCACACCCTGGAACAACTCGTGGCGCAGCGCACCGCCAGGCTTACCGAAACCATCGGCGAACTCGAAGCCTTTTCCTATACGATTGCCCACGACATGCGCGCTCCCCTTCGCGCCATGCAAAGTTTCTCCGCCATCCTCGACGAGGAGCACGCTACCCGCCTGGACACAGAAGGCCGTGGCCTGCTCCGGCGAATCACCCTCTCAGCCAGCCGCCTCGACCATCTCATTCAGGACGTCCTGGACTACAGCAAAATCGTCCGCGCCGACCTCCAACTCGAGCCCGTGGACACCCAGGCCCTGATCGAAGAACTCATCCACGCTTACCCGGAACTGCAGCCGCAAAACGCCGATATAGTCATTGACACTCCGCTTTCAAACATACTCGGCAACCGCGCCGCGCTCACCCAGGTCTTTGCCAATCTGCTCGGCAATGCGGCAAAATTTGTTGCCCCCGGTGTCCGCCCCCGAATCAACATCCGCACCGAACCCGGCTTTTCCGGATTTGTTCGCCTCTGGTTCGAAGACAACGGCATTGGCATCGAAGAAAGCTTTCACAAACGGCTGTTCCAAATGTTTCAGCGCGCCAATCCCCCGGGTCCTTATGAAGGCACTGGCATCGGCCTCGCCATCGTTCGCAAAGCCATTGAACGCATGGGTGGCCGCGTCGGCGTCGAATCCCAACCCGGAGCCGGCAGCCGCTTCTGGGTCGAACTCCGGCCCGCTCTCCACTCCCAACTTTAGGCCCGGCACCGTCTCCCGCGACTTTGGACCTTGAATCTTTCTCTGGTGTTTGGAGTTTGATGCCTGGTGTTTTAATATATACTCCCTCTGGACCCGCCCACCCCGCTTGCCGGGCCGAAACTTCCGAGCGAAGGCCGGTCCCAAAGCCCCCTAATCGTGCTCGTCCTCGTCCTCGTCGTCGTCCTCGATCCCTCTTACAACGGCCCGACCTTGACTTGGCGCGCCCGGCCCAGATCCGTCCCAAACTATTTCACTGACCCGGCAAAATTCGCCGCGCACTCCAACGCGAGGCCGTGGAAGCGCCGTCCTCAGCATCCCCGGCATAACCGGGAATGCTCAACCCTTGGCATCAAACCCTTACTGCACCGACGCTCCCGTCGGTACCGCTGCGGGCGACGGCACCTGGAGTAACAGGTTCGGCGAAGTCGCGCCGGTTCCCATGAAATAGACGGGATACTTCCCGTCCCATTTCTCCACGCGCGCTTTCTCCAGTTCCAGCATCTTGAACTGATACAGCAAAGGATTCTGCTGCGCTTCGGCCAGCGCCTTGCTCACCGAACGGATCGCTTCCGCTTCACCGGCGGCGGCCGTTTTCTTCGCGTCCGCCAGCCCGGCGGCTTCACGCCTGGCTTTTTCCGCCTGGCCCTGCGCTTCGAGTTCGATGCGCTCGTTCTCCTTCTGTTGCGCCTCGAACTTGGCCAGCGATACCGTTTTCAATTGCTGCGCGATGAAGGTCTGGTCGATGGACCTTTGTATCTCGGGATTCTCATACGTCATGCCGCCGAACATTCCCACCGTGGTCACGGTCACCCCGCGCGCGGTGAAGAATGCCATCACGTCTTGTTTCACGGCATCAGCGATCTCCTGCTTCTTCGAGCGCAACTGGTCCAGCGGATACTTCGCCGCCACTTCGGCCGCCACTTGCTGGATGCGCCCGCGCACTTCGCTGTCCATCACGTCGGCCAGCGAACCGCTTGGGTACCAATACAGGAATTTCGCCGCGTCATCTTCCGAGATGAAGGTGGTGCAGGTGAATCCCATGCTGAAACCCACGCTGTCGGCGCTTTCGATCCAAATCGCCTTGTCCGTCCGCTTGATGGTTTGTCCCGGCGCGGCCCCGGCCTGGTCGGTCACCCATTCGCGCGTCACGGGCGAACGGTTCACCTTCACCAGGCGCACCGTCGCAATCCAGCGGCCATCATTCGGCAGGCGGCCTTCCTGCGACCAGCGATGCAGAATCTGCACCCGCTTGGCCGCAATCTTCCGCTGCTTCAGGTAATCCTCGGATTGAAACCGCGACTGTTGCTCACCGTCCCCTTCCAGGGGAATCAGGAACCCGGTCTCGGAGGTGTCGATCTCCACATACTCCGGCCGGTCGTACGGCTTGACGCACCCGGTCAGGCTCAGCAGGCAGCCCAATCCAAGGATGGTGGTCGCGCGGAGACGCCAGATCCCCATACTCACCGCGGCTTTGGCGTAACGGCCGAAACACACCCACGCCGCCAGTGCCACCGCCGCCCAACCCAGCGCATGCGCGACCGTCTGATCAGCTTCGAATCGGCGCATTTGCTCCGTCCCACCGTTCGCGTCGAGTTGATGGACCGCGATCGCAGCGGAAGCCTCCGGTTCACGAACCGTCAGCCACCACGCATCCAATGCCCATAACATCCCCACGAAAACTCCGAACGCCACGATGCGCCCGAACAAGCTTTTGCGGAAGAAAACCATTCCCACAATGAGGGGAACCGACAAGGCCAGCACCAACCCGGCCATCGCAACAACCGGCGCGGTTGAAACCGCGCCAATCATGACACAGCAGGTCATAACGAACTCCAATGTGGTTGCCATCACCGCGCGATTGTTCACCGCGACAGGACGCAACGCTTTTTCATGTGGGGAGAACGTGGGTACCGCGACTTGCGGCCCTAGAGGATCGCCCTTCCAATCGCCGACGAGGTTAGCTGACGGGCTCGGTCCTGGAAGTGACCTCGGCCACGGTTACCCGCGGCCTCTCGCCCCCGCCCCGGCATTATTCCGGGGCATCTGGTTCCCCCGCATTGGCCCTCAGGAAGGAAGGCCAGCTTAGGCTGCTACTGACTTCAGTTGGTCTCCTATTCGCACGCGCCAGCCCGATTGTCAACGGCTACGCGATTACAACTTCATAACTTCTTTGTAATCAGGCGAATAAATCCTCCCGGGAAATGGCGTTTGAACCGGTGGGTGGGAACGGCGAACGAAAGACTGCGCGGCAACAGGCCGGCCTTGCAGCGGGAAATTTGGCTTCAATTCCTCCAGTGATCGGGCTAGGCTGGCGTGGTGCTGCCGCCAGAAAACTCGGAACCTGTGAACGCTGAATCCGAGGCTCCCGGCGCATTTCCAAAGACACGCTGGAGTCTGGTCCTCGATGCCCAGGAAAACAATCCTGCCGCGCTGGCCACGCTGTGTGGCGCTTATTGGTTTCCGCTCTACTGTTACGCGCGCCGGAGGGGCATGCCTGACGCGGAGGACCTGGTGCAGTCGTTCTTCGAGCGATTGCTGTCCCGGGAAATTCTCGGAAAGGCACGACGGGAACGCGGCAAGCTGCGCAATTTCCTGCTGCGTTCGTTCACCAACTTCGCCGCCGAGGAATGGCGCAAGCAGGGCGCTCAAAAGCGGGACGGCGGCAAACCGGTGCTTGAAATCGACGCGCTCTCGATCGAGGAGCGCTATGCCCTGGAACCTCACGATGCCACCACGCCCGAGCTGGAGTACGAACGTGCCTGGGCGCGCGAGGTGCTGCGGCAGGCTTTGGAAAAGCTGAGTGCAACGTATGCCACGGCCGGCAGGGCCGGCCTCTTCGGCGCCTTGCGTCCGCAATTGGCGGAGGGCTCAGCGGACGAGTCATATCAGCAAATCGCCGCCACGCTCGGGATGAGCGAGGGATCGGTTCGATTCGCCGCGTTCGAGTTGCGGCGGCGCTACCGCGCGGCGCTGCATGAGATTGTGGCGGAAACCGTCGCCAGCGTGCCTGAGGTGGAAGCCGAGCTGGCGCACATGCGAAGGTTGTTTCAGCATTGAGTGATGCCGCCCAATCCCGTTGTTCCCGTTGCGGCGCCTCGTTGCGGGCGGACGAACCGCTTTGCCCCGGTTGCCTGCTGGAGGCGGCCGCGCTGGACGACTCAAAGCGGGCCGAGGAGCGAATTTTTCAGCAGGCGCTGGCCCTGAAACCAGAGGCGCGCCTGGCCTTCATCCGCGAGGCAGCGCGGGATGACGCGCAGCTCTATTCGGCGGTGCTTCTGCTGTTGGAGGGTTACAACGAATTCGGCGGCGAGGGCGCGCTCTTAAACCAGGCCGGCGCGCCGGGCGGCCAGGACCAGTGGGCCTTCGTCAGCAATGAGGAACCTGGCGCGGTCATCGATCACTTTCGCCTCATAAGCCTGCTCGGCGAGGGAGGCATGGGTTCGGTGTGGCGCGCGGAGCAAACGGCTCCCGTGCGCAGAACCGTCGCGCTCAAAGTCATCAAGCTGGGGATGGATACTCGGGAGGTCGTGAAGCGTTTCGAGCGGGAGCGGCAGACGCTCGCGTTGCTGAGCCACCCGAACATCGCGCAGGTTTTCGAGGCCGGTTCCACGGCCTTGGGCCGGCCTTACTTCGCGATGGAATTGGTCGAAGGGGAAACGATCACCAAACACTGCGAACGCGCCGGTCTCGATCTAAAAGGGCGGCTCCGCCTGTTTCAGAACGTCTGCGCCGCCCTTGAGCATGCCCATCAAAAAGGCGTGATCCATCGCGATCTCAAGCCTTCGAACCTGCTCGTTGCGAATGGCGTGGTGAAGGTGATTGATTTCGGCGTCGCCAAGGCGACCCAGGGAACAGGAGACATGTTCTTTACGCAACAGGCGAGGGTGGTCGGCACGCCGGCTTACATGAGCCCCGAGCAGGCGCGGACCGATGGCGTGGATGTGGACACCCGCACGGATGTCTTTGCGCTGGGAGTGGTGCTCTACGAATTGTTGACCGGCACGCTGCCCATTGAATCCGAGCGGCTCGCGCACACCAGCCTCGCCGAAATCCAACGCATCATTTTGGAAGAAGATCCGCCCACCCCAAGCACGCGTCTGACGACCCTGGCACGGCAGGGAAAGATTCGCACGGAGACGACACCGCATAGTTCAGCTTTGCGAGGCGACCTTGATCGAGTGGTGATGAAGGCCATTCGCAAAGACCGCAACGAGCGATACGCGAGCGCGGCGGCGCTGTCCGAAGACTTGCGGCGCTATCTGGCGAACGAACCGGTTTCCGCCGTGCCGCCGACGCTCGGGTATCAGATCCGGAAATTCGTGCGGCGGCATCGCGTGGCGGTGGGCGCGGGCGCCGTCGTCCTCGCGACGTTGGTGGCAGGCTTGATGGTGAGCCTGGTGCAGGTCCGGCGGACGAATCTGGCCCTGGCCGACAAGGAGCGCGCGCATCGGGAGGTTACGTTCACGCTGTCGGACATGTACGCGCACTCCGGTCTGGTGGCATCGGAGAATCACGATCCTACGCGCGCGGCATTGTGGTTTGCCAACGCCGCAATCCTGGGCGAAAAGGACCCGGAACGCCTGGCCGCGAACCAACTGCGGGCGGCGGCGTGGCGGACCGAAGCGATGACGGCCGTGCGGGCCTTCGACACTGGATTCGAACATCTGCGGCAGCTTGTCTGGAACCCGCGCCGCCCGGCGATGATCGTGGCAGGCGAAGTCCCCTCGGACACACAAGTCTGGGACTTGGACACCGAGCAGCAATGGCAGCCGGCGCTTACCGCGAAAGCACGTTGCGCCGCCTGGGACCACTCGGGGGAACGAATCGCCATCGCGCTGCCGGATGCCACGTTGAGAGTGCTTGAATTTCCGTCGGGCAGGGAACTTGCGCGACTCACCGGCATGCCGGCAGTCAACGTGGACTGGAGTCCCGATGACCGCTGGGTCGCGGCGGGCAATTTGCTTTGGGACTGGCGGACGAATAAGCAGCGGCCGCTGCCGCAAAACGCCTGGCGCGTTCATTTCAATCGGGATGGCCGGCTGCTGCTGCTGCAATGGAACTCGCAAGCCGGCATTTGCGCTGTCGATGCGCCCGAACACTTTCTTCACCCGCCCGTTCCAGCGCATCCTGGCAACCGTTCGGAATTTCTCGGCGACGGAAGCAGCTACGTCGTCGGCCAGCCGGGCGGCGGGTTGACGATTCATGATTCCACAACCGGCGCGATCCTGAACGCCCACACCAACGGCATGTTCTCGGACCGCGATGGCCTGCCAATTAGCGTGAGCGCGGACGGGCGGTTTGTGGCGCGTTGCAACCGAGGGCTGATTGACCGGCAGAATCCCAGCGAAGCAAAATTTCCCGTTCACCAGGGCTTGTTCACGGCGGCGAGTTTCAGCCCGGACGGTTCGCTGCTCGCCAGTGGCGGCTATGACAACCGGCTGGAGTTGTGGTCCATTCCAGACGGCAAATTTCTCGGCGAGGTGGGCCATCACCATACCGGTGTGATAAATCTGGGGTTCTCGCCGGATGGTCGGTTGGTTGCTTCCGGCGAGGACGGTCTGGTGCGCGTTTGGCGCGTGCTGCGTCCGGAACTGGTCAGGAGGATTCCGGCTGGCGCGCCGACACGGGCTGTGATTTCGCCGGATGGAAAATTCGTTGCGGCCTCGGGCTTCAGCAACCAGGGGAGTGCGGTGGAACACACCCAGTTAATCGAGATCGCCACGGGCCGGCCCGCAGCGCCGAAGATCGTCCCGGGCGGATTGCTCATGGATGCCTGCTTCAATCACGACGGTACATGGCTTGCCCTGGCTCTCAGTACGACACCGGGTCGCGGCAATTCAGCCTTCGAAAAAAGTGGTGGTTCGGGCAATGTTCAGCTTTGGAATCCCGTTTCCGGCGAGCGGCTCGGCGAGCCCATCGCCATGCCCTCAGAACCGCGCGGATTGTGTTTTCACCCGTCGGGACAATGGATCGGTGTCTGCTGCGCAGGAGGCGAAGGGGTGGAAATTGACGTGACCAATCGAACGGCGCGCGTCCTGTTCGATCACAAAAAACCCGTGAATGCCGGCGCCACGCTGAACAATGGGCGCTGCGCTTACAGTCCGGATGGCCGTGTCTTCGCAATCTGGGGATTGTTTCAGTTCATCGACTTGTGGGATCGGGAACAACGCCGGAACCTTATCGAGCCTTTCGAGCGCGAAACCACGACCTTCGACCTGGCGTTCCAAGGCGGAATGATCGCGCGGGCCGTGGTGGCTCCTTTGATGCGGATTGAGTTCCACGATTCGCGCACGGGCGCGGAAGTTTTGCCGGCCATTCCCTACATCAACTGGCCGTTTCTCACGCGCTTCAGCCCCGACGGGGACCTGCTGCTCACGGCCGGGGGAGGCAGGAGCGCGCAGGTCTGGGACTGGCGCCAGGGGAGGCTTGTCTGTCCGATGCTGCCGCACGACGAAACCATCATGGGCGGCTGTTTCGTGCCCGGCACGCCGTGGGTCGTCACCGGCGGGCATGACGGAAAAATCAAGTTCTGGGACCGGCGTACCGGGATGATGATCCGTCCGCCCTTGCAACGCGACGGTTTTGTGCTCGACCTCCAAATCACACCGGACGCGCGCACGCTCGTCGCGTCCGGCTTATTACAGGGAAATATTGACCTGATCGATCTTCAAGCCGCCTTCCCGAACCCGAACTTGCCCGTCGAGGGCGCCCGCCTGCTTTCAGAAATCGACGCGGACGCAGAGGTTCACTCGGGCGGAGGCTTGGCATCGCTGGCTCCGCAAGCCTGGTTGAACAAGTGGCGGGAATTTCGGGCGCGGTATCCTGATTATCCGGAACATCGGCTGGGGGCGTTTTAGAGGGCTTCAACTTTTTTAAAATAACCGCTAACGCGCGGTGAATAATTTCATAGTAGAGAGGTAGTATCGCAAACTCTCTAAGACCAACTATGAATAAGAAGATTTACGCCCTCATTATATCTGTCACCTGCAGCATTTTCACCCTCGGCACGGCGGCCTACGCCCAGGGTACCGCCTTCAGCTATCAGGGTCGGTTGAACTCCGGAACAAATCCGGCCGCCGGCAGCTATGACTTCACCTTTACCTTGTTCAACACCAACCTCAGCGGCGTCGGCTCGCCCGTCTCCGCGACGGTGACGAACAGCGGCACGTCCGTCTCCAACGGCCTGTTCACGGTGTCGGTGGATTTTGGAAGCGCCCCCTTCGCCACCGGCGTGCCGCTCTGGCTCGAAATTGGCACGCGGACGAATGGCGCCGTCACGTTCAGCACGCTCATTCCGCGCCAGGCGGTCCTCTCCACGCCCTACGCCGTCTATGCGGAAACCGCCAATGCCGCCGGCTTGACCAGCGGCTCGGTCCCGGATGCGCGTCTCTCCGCCAACGTGGCCCTGCTCAACACCAACCAGACCTTCACCGGCAGCAACAACTTCAATGCCGGCACAAGTTTCAACGGCCCGGTAACCGTGGCCAGATCCGCCTCGGGCGTCCCCTCAGGCAGTTCCATTGACCCGTCCACCTTTGTCCACGTGAACAACACCGCCACTGACGGAAACACCTCCAGCCCGGACGTCGCCGGAATCGGCTTCGGGAATAACTCGACGCGGCAGGCCATCGTGGGTGGTACCTTTGGAAACGACTATTTGGATTTCTACACGGGCGGATTGCTGACGACTCCAAAAATGCGAGTGGACATAAATGGCGGCCTTACCATTAACGACCCGCGAACGAGCAGCTTCGGGACTGGCGGCGCGATTACACTCAATGATTACTTTTCGGGAAGCGCCGAAAGTTCCCAAATAGACACCATCGGAAACGGCGGCGGGTTTACCTGGCGAAACGGCGCGCTCGAGTTGCGTCCTCCCAGCCGGCTCAACATTTACAAGGGAAATGATGTGACCTCGAGCGGGAACGTGGCGCTGACAGTCATCGGGAGCAGCGGGAATGTGGGCATCGGAACTTCGACGCCAGGGTTTGCGCTCGACGTGAACGGCATTGTCAACGCCACGGGATTCGCCGGAGCCGGCACGGGCTTGAGTGGAGTGGCGCTGCTTTCGAGCAACAATGCCTTCACCGGCACGCAGATCATAACCGGCAATGTCGGCATCGGGACCAACGGACCGGTCAAAAAGTTGGAGGTTGCCGGCAGTGTGCCAGCCGTCGCCTCAGGCGGCTCCATTGAATCTTCCGTGTTGATGCGGTTGGACAATATCGCGACCGATGGAGGCGGCGCCAGTACTGACTTCGTCGGCATCGGCTTTGGCAACAACTCGACGCGGCAGGCCATCGTGGGCGGGACCTTTGGGAACGATTTCCTGGATTTTTACACGGGCGGAGCGCTGACACTTCCCAAAATGCGAATGGATTTTAACGGCAACATCACCCTGAACGACCCGCGCACCGGGTCATCCGGCAGCGGCGCCCAGATTACGTTCAACGATTATTTCTTTGGAACCGCCGAAAGCTCCATTATTGGCAGCATTGGAAACGGCGGCGGTTTTTCGTGGCGAAATGGCGCGCTGGAGTTGCGGCCGGCCGCCAGGCTCAACATTTACAATGGCACGGACGTGACTTCGAGCTCCAAGGTGGCGTTCACCGTACTGGGGTCAAGTGGCTTCGTAGGCATCGGCACTACCACGCCGACGGCCCATCTCTCGGTCGCCACATTGAATGGCACAGTCAACATCTCCGACGATTCGTTCACTCCCGCGCTCGTGATGACTGGCGGGCCTGCGCCTGGCATCCTGCGCTTGCGCAACGGGCTTGAAGTCTGGCCAAACACCAACGGTACCATCGCCGGAAATCTTAGCGTCCGCTCCACGAACGGCGTGAATGTCATCGATCTCGATGGCAGCACCGGCGAAATCACCTGCGTGGCCATCAACCTGACCAGCGACCGCAACGCCAAGACGGATTTCGCCCGGGTGAACCCCCGCGAGGTGCTCGATAAAGTCTCCCGCCTGCCCATCTCTGAATGGCAATACAAAGGCGGAAACCAGTCCGACGCGCGGCATATCGGTCCCATGGCGCAGGACTTTCACGAAGCATTCACCCTGGGCCACGATGAAAAGCACATTTCTGTCATCGACGAAGGCGGCGTGGCTCTCGCTGCCATCCAGGGCTTGAATGAAAAACTCGAGGAAACGCGCACCGAAAACGCCGAGTTGAGACAGACCGTGAACGAGTTGAAAAACCTCGTGGAGCAATTGAAACAACACGTCACGGACCGCAAGGGCGAATAACCAACATCTGAACCGCGCCATGCAAACTCATATTCATTTCTCCACCGCGTGCCTGGCGGTAGCTGTGGCCGCCAGCCTCGTTGCGGCGACGCAGCGCGCGGCGGCGTTGCAACAACTGGAAAATCACTTGCCGCCCGCCGTAACGCGTTTGCAACCCAAGGGGGTCATGGCGCGGTCGGAGCATTTGCATCTGGCAATCGGCCTGCCGCTCCGCGATCAGGCTGGGCTATCCAATTTGTTTGCTGCGATCTACGATCCAACCAGCCCGGAGTTCCATCGGTATCTCACGTACGAACAGTTCACCGAGCGGTTTGGACCATCTGAGGATGACTACCAGGCGGTTCAGGATTACATGAAGGCCAACGGATTAACCGTGACGGCTACCCATCCCAATCGCGTGGTGCTGGAACTGGAAGGCCCCGTGGCGAGCGTCGAGAAAGCCTTGAATATCTCAATGAAGGTCTATGACCATCCCACCGAAGCCCGCACGTTCTACGCGCCGGATCGGGAGCCATCGCTCGATTTGGCGGTGCCCGTCCTGCACATCAGCGGTCTGGAAAACTTCCGCTTGACGCGCCCGCGAGTGAAACCAATCGATCCCTCGACCGCGCGGGACGACAACGCCAGGGGCGGTTCCGGCCCAAGCGGAACTTTTCTCGGCAACGATTTCCGCAAGGCTTATCTTCCCGGAGTGACCAGCCTCACCGGGGCGGGCCAAAGCGTCGGACTGGTGCAATTTCAGGGCTTTATTGCCAAGGACATGACGAATTACGCGAATGCGGCGGGCATCTCTGTTCCGCTCATCATTACCGTGCCCATCAATGGAGGCATTACCAATCCTGACGGCGGCACCGAAGTCAGCCTGGACATTGAGATGGTGATGGCCATGGCACCGAGTGCCACCATCTATGTTTACGAGGCCACGGCTGATTCAATCGCCAATTGGGATGCGATTCTTTCCAGCATGGTCTCAAACGTTGCCTGTAAACAGTTCAGTTGTTCCTACGGTGGCCCAGGCCCAAATCCGACGGCCGAGAACCTGTTCATTCAGATGGGCATGCAAGGCCAAACCTTCTTCGACGCGTCCGGCGATTCGGACTCCTTTCTCAGTTCGACTGATAGCAGTTGGCCGGGATTCCCGACCGACAGTCCCAATATCATCCAGGTGGGCGGCACCACCTTGACGACGACGAACGGGGGGGTCTATTTCTCCGAAAAGGTCTGGAACTCTGCCACCCCGACCACCACAGGTGACGGCAGCAGCGGCGGTTACGGGACCGACATGCCCACGCCCAGTTACCAGGCGGGAATCAGCAACGCCGCCAATCTAGCCTCCACCAGGTATCGGAATGTGCCGGACGTGTCGCTGGCGGCCGACAACATATTCATCTATGATATGAACGGCGGTTCCGGTGGCGTTGGCGGCACCAGTTGCGCCGCGCCTTTGTGGGCGGGCTTCATGGCCAATGTGAACCAGGAAGCCGCGCGACTTGGGAAACCCCCGCCTGGGTTCATCAACCCCGCCGTATATGCCCTCTGCCAGGGTTCAACCTACGCCGGTAGCTTCCATGACATCACCACGGGCAACAACGAGTCGCTCAACCACCCCACCAACTTTGTGGCCGTGAGCGGTTACGACCTTGCCACCGGTTGGGGCACTCCTGTGGGCATGCACACCGTCAACGCCCTGATCGGCCTCGACTCACCGGTCGGCCTGCTTGGCGACGTTTGGGTGAATGTGTCAAGTCCGTGCCCGGCGTTGAATCTTCCTGACTGCACCAGTGGCGTGGGTCCCGCCACCAGCATCGCGAACGGACTGAGCTTTGTGGGCGGCCCCAACGGCGGGACACTGTTCCTGACTGGAACGGGCCACTCCAGTCGCATCGCGCAGTCGGTTAGCATTCGCGCGTTCAACGGCCCCGCCAGAATCCAACCATGAACTCTCCGAACGTGTTGCTCTTTATGAAAACCGAAAGCCCTTTCAGCCGCCCTGATGGAGCAAGCGGCATCCTTCCGCGCCGACGTGGTGAGCTCTCCGCGCTTTGGCTCGCCATTGCGCTAGGCGTCGCCGCAGCCCTCAGCACCTCCGCTCAGTCCTACTCCATCGACTGGTATAAAATCGCCGGCGGCGGCGGCAGCAGCACCAACGGCCAATTTTCCCTAAACGGCACCATCGGCCAACCCGATGCGAGCGGCGCGATGACCGGCGGGAATTATTCGGTCACCGGCGGGTTCTGGAGCCTGTTCAGTGTGGTGCAAACGCCCGGCGCACCATTGCTGACGATTACCTCCGTCGGCAATAAAGTCATCGTTTCGTGGCCCCTGTCAGCCACCGGCTGGACGTTGCAGACCAACAATGACCTGGCCACCGGCAATTGGGGCAATTACGGGCCTGTTGTTAACAATCGCATTACCAATTCCCCGCCCACGGGAAAACTGTTTTTTCGCTTAAAACAATGACCGGCTGTCAGGCTAGTTGAGTCGTCTCAGAATAAATCTGAATGGAATCAAAACGCTCGCAACCCAAATTGCAAAAAACGCTCCGCTGTAAATCTCTCTCGCTGCCTTAATCTCATCCCCCCTCCAGCCTGGCGAAATATTGTCGGCCGCTCTTCCGTGCTCGTCTATGTCCTCCCAATAAGTCTCAAAAATGCCAACGCTGTCCCGGCATTTTCCTCATTCCCGAATCGTCCGCTCCGCTCTATGTTGAGCATGTGTCGTTTGCCGAACATTTCGCCGATCTTCCCGCGCTGAACCAGGTCACCGTCCCGGACCTCTGGCAGCAGCAAGCGGTTACCGCCCTCCGTGCGGGCAAGGATGTCGTGGTCCAGGCGCCCACGGGGGCAGGCAAGACGTTGATCTTCGAGCTTTGGTCCAACGCCGGCAAAAACCGTGGCCAGGCCATCTACACCGTCCCCACCCGCGCCCTGGCCAATGACAAGCTCGCCGAATGGCGCGCGCGCGGCTGGGATGTCGGCATCGCCACCGGCGACCTCGCCGAAAATCTCAACGCTCCCATCCTCGTCGCCACGCTCGAAACGCAAAAGCACCGCCTCATCCAGGGCGACGGCCCCGCGCTCCTCGTTGTCGATGAATACCAAATGATCGGTGACGCCGACCGCGGCTTGAACTACGAACTCGCGCTCGCGCTCGCCCCGCCGCAAACGCAATTCCTCCTGCTCAGCGGCAGCGTTGGCAATCCCCAGGATGTCGTCAAGTGGCTGCATCGACTCGGGCGCGAAGCGGTGTTGGTCCGCCACGATCATCGCCCGGTTCCGTTGGAGGAAGTCCATGCGAACAATCTCAGCTTTCATCTGCCCAGCGAGATTCGCGGCTATTGGCCGCGCTTCGCGGCCAAGGCTCTCGCCGAGGACCTCGGCCCCATCCTGATCTTCGCGCCCCGCCGCCAGTCGGCCGAACTCATGGCCGCGGAACTCGCGCGCACTCTGCCCACACCCAACCCGCTCCAACTCAGCGCGGACCAAAAACTCCTCGTCGGCGATCACCTGGCCAAACTGCTCAAGAGCCGCGTCGCGTATCATCACAGCGGCCTCAGCTACGGCGCGCGCGCTGGCGTCATCGAACCGCTTGCCAAGGCCGGCCAATTGCGCGTTGTCGTCGCCACGATGGGCCTCGCCGCCGGCATCAATTTTTCTTTGCGTAGCGTGGCTCTCGCCGCCGCTTCGTACCGCCGTGATCAATTGGAACAACCTTTGCGCGCCGACGAAATCCTTCAAATGTTCGGCCGCGCCGGGCGCCGCGGGCTCGATGAAACCGGTTTCGTCCTCATCAGCGCGAACGAAGTCCGCCTGCTCGACGCGCATCCCTGCCACCTCGCCCGCAGCGGGGCGGTCGATTGGAGCGCGCTGCTCGGTCTCATGACCTCCGCCGCTCAACATCAGCGCGATCCTTTCAGCGAAGCCGTCCGCGTCCAGGAACGCCTCTTCACCACCAAGCCGATTTTCCTCGGTGTCGAAGAATCCTTGAAACACCCCGATGTCCCCTGCGGCCTTAAGACCGATGCCGAACGGGCCCGCCATGTCCGCCAGCACGTCCGCGAAATGCTCAACAGCCGCGGCCAATGGCAGCGCATCCCCGCCCCGATCGAAAAACCCGTCCGCGAAATCTACACGATGCCTACAGTCGTTGAGTCCACCGCCCGCGAAACGAATACCGGCGCCGCGCCAGAACGGATCGGGGTGGTGACGGCCTCGTTCCCACGTGAATTGCAGCCTATCGGCGGCACTGACGATTCACTCGACATCACCGCCCCCGAACTTCGACCCATCCTTTCCGAACCCGCCGCCCTCGAAAAGGTCGGCACCGGCACTCTCTGCGTCATTAATCGAGTTCCCTCGTCCTCGGTCCTTCTCGAACTCAACCCAGCCTCAGACGACGTTACCACGGCCGAAGCAACGACCGAAGCACCGGACACCCCATTCCCCACTCCGCAGTCCCCCAAACTCTACGGCCGCTCTCTCACCGTCGCCGACCGCCTCGGTCACGATCGCGTCATCATCGCCAAATGGGTCCGCCGCCTCACCAACTGGAACGGACGCCAGGCTCCGCTCAGCGTTTGGCACGAAAAAATCGCCCCGCTCGTCGAAGCCAAACTCGCGCACCAAAGGACTCCCGTCGTCCGCTTCGTGGATCAAGCCCATCGCATTATAGCTCAGGTTAGCATTGCGGACCTCACCCTGCGCGTCCCCGTCGATGCCCATGGCATCGCTCTCTGGAAACCGCCCGAACGCGAAGTCCTCCACGCTGACTGCGCCCGTTGCGACCTGGTTTCCACGTGCCGACAACTGTCGGCTTCCACCGGCACCGCCCTGCTCTGGCGGCGGCTCGGCCTCGTCGATGCTGGCGGCGCGCCCACCCAGCGCGGCCAAGTCGTCAGCTTTTTCTCCCAGGGCGACGGACTCGCCATCGCCGCCGCGCTCGAAGACACCGCCTACCCGCTCGACGAATTGATCTACGACCTCGCCAATCTCGATGCCGGATTCCGTTTCTGCGGCGAAGAAAACCGTTGGGCTGGCCGTCTCGCCATTGCCTGCCACCAACTCTTCGGCCAGCAATCCATTTCCGGCTACCTCGAAAACGGCGTCCCGCCCAAATACGGTTCCGGCGCCGAACAAGTCGTTTCCGCCGTCCACAAGAACCCGCTCAGCAAACACGCTTGGATTACCGACCTCGTCGGCCCCGGCGACATCGACCGCATCATCATCGAATGGCGCAGCCTGCTGCGCCAAATTGCCCACGCCCCCGACCTCGAATGGCCCCGCTGGCACGCTCTCCAGGCCCTTGCCAAATCCATCCTGAACGAAACCGACTCCCCCACCCTCACCGACCTTCCGCCCCTGGAGTACCACCAAACCAAACGCATCGACCACCGCCTCATCCTCCGCCGGCATTAAAACTTCTCCTGCTGGTCCGCTGAGGTTGCGGTCGTAACGTGCCAATAAGCCTCGAAATATTTATGTTCGGTTTTGGCCTTCAGCGGGGTTTTACTGGTGAGTGCAGATGACAGAGAGTTCGAAATTGCTCGCCGATTACGTGGCGAACGGCTCGGAACCGGCCTTCCGCGACCTGGTAGCGCGCTATGTCAATTTGGTCTACTCCACCGCGCTCCGGTTGGTAAAGGGCGACGTCTACCTGGCGCAGGATGTGACGCAGACAGTTTTTGTGCGCCTGGCACGAAGGGCCGGCAAACTTTCCGACGGCCTGATGCTCGGTGGCTGGCTGCACCGGGATACCTGTTACGTGGCGAGCAAAACCATGCGTGCCGAACGCCGGCGTCGCGCGCGTGAACGCGAGGCAGTTCTCATGAATTCACTCAAGGACGATTCCGAAGACCGTTGGGAAAAGCTCGCGCCCATTCTCGATGACGCCATCAACCGCCTCGGGAACCAGGATCGCGCCGCCATTCTGCTGCGATTCTTTGAGCAGCGCAACTTCCGCTCGGTCGGCGAAGCGCTCGGCAGCAACGAAGACGCGGCTCGGATGCGCATAAACCGCGCGTTGGAAAAATTGCATTCGCTTTTGCAACGTCGCGGCGTCGTCCTCCCTGCTGCCGCCCTGGGCGCCGCCCTGGCTGGCGCAGCCGTCACCGCCGCGCCCGCGGAATTTGTGCTCACCATTTCCACTGCCGCCCTCGCCAACGCGGCGACGGGCGCCGGAACCGCATTCACCCTGATCAAACTCATGAGTATGACCAAATTACAGGCGGGAATCATCGGCGCGATCGTGGTAGCCACAGCGACGCCGCTGGTGATCCAACATCAAGCCCAAGCCAAATTGCAGAACCAAGTCCGTGCCTTGCAAGAGCAAGTCGATGAACTGGCACGCTTGAAGATGGAGAACGAGCGGCTGTCGAACCTCCTCGCCCAGGCGCAGAGCGCGCAAACTCTTGCCGAGGACGAAAAAGCCCAATTGCTCCGGCTGCGAGCCGAAGTAGGCAGGCTCCGTCAGGAGACGAATAACGTTGCGAAGCTGCGCGAAGAAAACCGCCAGCTTCGGACGGCACAAGCGGCCCGCCAAATTGTGCCACCCAATCGCCAGCCAACACCAACTCAACCCGACGAGCCGCAGTCCGTGCCGAAGGAATCGTGGGCATTTGCCGGGTACGCCTCACCAGAAGCCACGGTCCAATCGCTGCTTTGGGCGCTCAGGCAAGGCGATGATCAGGCCTTTCAGGCCTACCTGAACGGCCTCACGCCCGAACTCCGGGATAAAATCGAAAAGGATGCCGCCAGTCGGGGACCCAATGCCTTTGCCGGGTTGGGTGCGGACGAGACCGGCGACATGACCGGTTTTCGCATTCTCGAAACCATTCCCGTTTCCGGGGATGAAACCCTGGTGCGGCTTCAAAGTGATGGCGCGGGCGGAGACGGACCGGTTCAGAATTTCATGCTCAAACAGATTGAAGGCCAATGGAAAATCGCCGGCCAACCATCAAAACCCGCCGCGAAATAAGCCTGCAAATGATTTCGTCTTTCACCGGGCTTGCCAAATTACCTCAGCCCCAATTTGCCCTTGCGAAGCGGCCGCATCCCTGCTTCATTAAAGTCAGCAATTGCGCTTATGGTGGAATTGGCAGACACGCTACTTTGAGGTGGTAGTGGGGTAACCCGTGCAGGTTCAAGTCCTGCTAAGCGCACCACTTTTCCTCAAGAAAATGGTGAAATTGGCCTGTCCCGCACAGATTCCGCACAAAATGCGGTCGAATCTGAGCCTGAAAACCAGAACGTGAAGTTCCCCAAGAAAATCAAGTATCGCGGGCGAGTTCTGGGCAAATCTATGACAAGAGCAAGAGCTACCCCTTTTACCGCCTCTGCTATCATCTTGCCGCAAACGGCGGATAGGCAGTTTCACCGGGAATTTCAGAGGCGTCCGTGCGAATGTGCGGACGAGGATCATGTCAATCCCTTACAAGGAATTATGCTTGCACAGTGTTGCGAGGTCACCAGCAAGTGGCGCTGGGCAAACAATTGCGGCGACGCCAGCAAACGTAGCGTTTCGTGGACGGGTTCCGCATCGGCTTGATAAAATTCCGTTGACGATCCGTTCGCGGAACGAAGTTCGATGGCGAGATCAGTTGGCGTTGTCATCGTTTTAGCCGATTGTGCGTTCATAATGTAGCTCCTCAATGAAATGGATGTGTGATTCGCTGTTTTCATCTGGTGGCACCTGTGCCGGCGGGGCTGGCTTTCGGGAGTTTGTGCTCCTGCGAGAAAAGAGGACTGCCGACTCCGGACTTTCACTTTCGCGTTGCTCTTCGGATCGCGCCGACTTGGTGTGCCACATCAAGCCGAAGGCAAATGACTCCGCCACGAACAGGAATAAGAAGGCGATCACAGATCCCTCCTTCTCATGTCAATATGGTCCGCGAAGCCGGAGGCTTTCAGCTTGGCGAGAATCGCGTCCTTCGTGGCCGTGCCCACAATCTGAACCCGCAGTTTCCCTTCAACGAAGTAGAGCAGCGTAGGGATGGACTGGATGTCATAACAAAGACTGAGGTCGAGCGAATCATCCGCGTTGATCTTGAGCACCTTCACTTTTCCTGCCCAGTCAAGCGCTAGCTCTTGAAGAATTGGATCAAGGACTTCACAGGGCCGGCTCCAGGGAGTTCCAAACACAACCAATACTGGTTGTTTGCATCTTAGGACTTCCACCTCGAAGGTCGCTTCTGTGATGGTTTCGTTTATGTTCATCTTTTCGTTTCTTTGTTCAACGGCAACATGACATTTGCACACTCTGTGCCAAGAGGCCGAATTCAAGTTAAAGCATTGAATAAAAGCGGCTTGCAACTATTACGGTTTGGGCTTCCCCTATTTCGAAAAACTGAATCACACGAAAAACCGTAATTTGCGATTTGCCCCGCACCAAAAGGGTCATTAAAATCCGGCAATGGAATCAACCAGTGACAGACGGTTCGATCCTCATTTCGGAGCGCAGTTGCTCCTGGAGATTGCCCAGGAGCGGTCGGTGGAGCCGCTCTTGAAGAAAATTGTCGAGCGCGCGGTCGAGCGCACGGAGTTCGTTTTCTCCCAGGTCTGGTTGATCAAAAAAGGCGACCTCTGCGCGACGTGCAAGTATCGGCCTGATTGTCCTGACCAGTCCCGCTGCCTGCACTTGGTTGCGGGAAGAGGCAGATCGCTTCCGGAACCCGGAAAAGGGCCGCAGCCGTGCGAGGACCGCAATGCTCGCCTGCCACTGAATTTCGGCCCGCTTGGAGAAGCGGTGGCAAGTGGTGAGTTGAAAGTCGTAAGAAGCCCGGACAAGCAGCCGGTATCCGTCGCCGGGTTTGAGTGGATGCGAGACGAGCGCATACTTGAGTGCGGTATCCGCCCGATTGAATTTAAAGGAGATGTTCTGGGAGCGATGGTGGGTTTTGCTCGCGAACATCTGCCGGAATCATTCACCCCATGGGGACGGATATTCGCGGATCATATCGGCGCCGCCATCGCCCATGCGCGCGCCTTTGAGGAAATCCAGCATCTCAAAGCGCAACTGGAATTGCAGAACAGTTACTTGCAGGAGGCGGTGGTCGAGGCCAAGGCCTTTGGCAATCTGATCGGCCAAAGTGCGGCACTCAAACACATCGTCTGTCAGATTGACCTGGTCGCGCCCACGGAGGCTTCGGTGCTCATTCTCGGTGAGACGGGAACCGGCAAAGAATTGGTCGCCCACGAAATCCACCAGCGCGGCGCCCGCAAGGATGGCCCGCTGGTTCGGGTCAATTGCGCCTCGATTCCACGGGAGTTGTTCGAGAGCGAGTTCTTCGGCCATGTCAGAGGCTCGTTTACGGGAGCGGTGAAAGATCGGGCCGGACGTTTTGAAACGGCTGAGGGCGGGACCATTTTCCTGGACGAAGTGGGAGAAATCCCATTGGACATCCAGAACAAGTTGCTGCGTGTCCTCCAAGAAAAACGATATGAACGCGTTGGTGATGACCGAACACGTCGCGCGAATGTGCGTGTTGTGGCCGCCACCAACCGCGATTTGAAGAAAGAGGTTGCTGCGGGCAAATTCCGTGAAGACCTCTACTACCGGCTGAACGTATTTCCGATCCAAGTTCCAGCGCTGCGAGACCGAATGGACGACATTCCGTTGCTGGCGAAACATTTTGTCGAACTTTCCGCCAAAGACTTGAAGTGCGCGAAACCCCGGCTGACCCGGGCGGGCATCGCCAAGCTCCAGAGTTACGATTGGCCGGGCAATATCCGTGAATTGCGCAACGTGATCGAGCGCGCCGTTATTTTGGCCCGTGGCGGCGCTCTGGATTTTGACTTTCCCGTGACCGGTCAATTAGTGCCTGCCGCTCGACCGAGTGCTGCTTCGACCGGGAGTGCGGCGCGACCCAAGTTTCTCACTGAAGCCGAACTTCAACGCCGCGAACGTGACAACCTCGTGCAGGTGTTGGAGGCGGCGAATTGGAAAATCAGCGGAGCCGATGGCGCGGCGGAACTCTTGGGAGTAAAACCAACTACTTTGCTTTCGAGAATGGACAAGTGGGGTCTCAAGAAACCCGACCGCTGACCCATTCTGCGATGAGGTCCCAATAACCGGCTGGAAACCTTTTCCTAAGGGCAAATCCTAAATCGTCACGCAGTTTTTAAACCAACGATAGTTCTTCGAATTTTCGGAAACTCGAAATTTCGAGTGCCCTCCTGCGAGTTGCCTCTTTCCCGTTAACCATTGGTCCACAGTGCTTTCCGCGTTTATTGGGTGGTTGGCATCTGTGTTGCGTAGGTCATGTCCCGTATGCGAATTGCATTCGAAAGCATGAAAAAGAACCGAGAAAATGCCCAGGCGACCAGTCCAATCGGGCGCAATTTACCCACCCGCGAGCGCGTGCTCGAAGTTGCCTGCGAATTATTCGCCGAAGCAGGTTTTCACGGAACACACCTCCGCGAAATCTGCAAACGAGCCGAGACGAACGTGGCCGGAGTTTGTTATCACTTCCAGAGCAAGGAAGGGCTTTATCAAGCCGTGATGATGGAAGCCGGCCGGCAGCTTTCCGATCTGGACAGGAATTTTATCACCTCAACTCAATTGCCTGCTGAACACAGACTGCTGGCTCTCACCGAGTCGTTGTTACAACGACTCGGCGCCAAGCGTGCATGGATTGCGAAACTCCTCGCGCGTGAATTAGCAGACCACGCTGACAGTGCGCACAACTACGCAGCGTCTCGGCTGGAGCGGGATTTCGTTCTCCTCCAGGCAGCGATGAAAGATTTGACCGGTGCGCAGGACCGGGGCGAAGCCGTCCGGCTTCACGCGCTAACTCTGATTAGTGAGTGTCTATTCTATTCTCTGATAGCGGAAAATCCGCGCCACCCATTGACCCAATTGACCGTCACACCGCCAACCCGGGCGTTAGCGCGATTTCTCACAAAACATTTGCTGCGAGCCATTCAAACTGAATCAGCAGAGCAGGATATTTCCGATTTCACCCTTTAAACATGTTGCAAACGAAAACCAGACAAATACCCATGAACAATACTGAAAATCTAAATCGCCGCCCGGTGAGCGCCAAAAACAATGGACTGACATTGCTTTGCGTGGCATTGGCACTCGCCGGCTGCGGAAAACCAGCCAAATCACCCGAGAAGAATTTAGTGCGCACCGCACTCGTGCAGCCGATGGATAACATCCAATCCGACGGCGAGGCGTCTTATCTGGCGCAGGTGCGCTTCGATCATGAAACGGACTTCAGCTTCAAAGTGGGAGGCATCCTGGATGCCATCGGACCGGCAGCAGGAACAGACTGGGACGAAGGAACGCCGGTGAAGGCCGGGACTGTTCTGGCCGAGTTGAAGCAGGCCGACTTCACAAATGCTTTGAACTCGGCTCGCGCGCGCGCAGAGCTGGCGAGCAAGACTCTCGAACGTTTGCGCAAATTGCGCGAAACGGACGCCATTTCTCAACAGGAACTCGATGTAACTGAAGCGGATTGGCGGACAGCTCAAGCTCAACTGGATCAGGCAGAACAAAACCTACGGGATTCGCGTCTCGTGGCGGCCAAAGATGGGGTGGTGTTGGCGCGCTATGTCAACTCGCATGTCACTGTGTCTCCCGGCCAAAGTGCGCTGCGCTTTGCCGATACGAGCTTGATGTCGGTTGAATTGGGATTGCCGGATCGTCTCATCGGCAGACTCTCGCCCGGCAAGGAAATCCCGGTCGAGGTGTCGGGGCTGGAAGGCCTGCCGCCTTTCAAAGGCCGCGTTACGGAAGTCGGCGTGGCCGCGAGCAGCGAAGGCCGATTGTTCCGCGTTGTGATCAAAGTTCCCAATCCGGACGGCCTGCTTCGCTCAGGGATGACCGCGCGCATTCATGTTGGTGACACTCCGACGGTGAAACCCGGCACGGTCTGCGTTCCGCTCTCGGCGCTCCTCACTATTGTTTCCGGCGGCAATTCGCCGGCAAATAGCCAGGCTCAACTCGGCGTCTTTGTCGTCGAGGGCGGCAAAGCGATAAAGCGAGCAGTGAAGACCGGCGACATTCTCAACAGTTCCATCCAGATCACCGACGGTTTGCGCACTGGTGAACAGGTGGTGACTTCGGGAGCGAGTTTTCTGTATGACGGCGCTCCCGTGGAAATCGCCACAGACAATTTGGCCGCGAAGTAACTCACGAAAGGAGAAACATTCCCATGTCAATACCCGTTGAAAACAAAAACGAATCCGGTGGGATCGCTCAATTCTTTGTCGAGCACCGGGAAGTGAGCTGGCTGGCATTGATTGCAGTGCTGGTGTGGGGAGCCCTGGCTTATACCAAGCTGGGCCAGCAAGAGGACCCGACGATTCCACAGCGAACCGCCATGCTGGTTACTGTGTTTCCCGGAGCGACGGCTTCGAAAGTCGAGGAGTTGGTCTCGAAGCCACTAGAACGCAAAATCAGCGAACTGAAATCCATCGAGGAGATCAAGAGCACGTCCCGCCCCGGAATTTCCACGATGACCATCAAACAGCTTCCCGGTTCCACGGCTACCATTGACCAGGAGTGGGACAAGGTAAGAGCCAAGCTCCAGGAGGTGGAGTTGCCCGAAGGAACGCGTCAGCCGTGGCTAAACACCGATTTCGGCAACACGATCACGCTGTTGTTTGGATTGGTCAGTCCTCCGATCACCGATGCGGAGTGCGTGGCGCGCGCCAACCTTTTGCGCCAGAGTCTCGCGGAAATACGCAAGGGTGCTTCTTCAACCAATCACGCAGCCGTGGCGGCTTTCTTCCCGCCGGCCATTTCGCAGAGCTATCGCGAAACGCTGCGCGGCCAATTCGAAACAGCGGTTCGCGCGGCGGGCCTGGCCAAAGAGGTGCGAACGATTCAAGGACAATCGTTCATTCTGGCTGACCTGGAAACGTCAGCCTGCCGGGCCGACCTGGAGCGCTCTATAGCCAATTTCACCAGAACTATCACCGGCACCGACCGCGAATTATTCCACCCCGATTTCACCCCGCCGATTTTGCTGATGGGGGATGAAGACCCGCTGCCGCAAATTCGAGCCTCGGCTCCGCCGCGTTACAGCTATCGCACGCTCGAATTGCTGGCGCGCGATTTTGAGGACGAGCTGAAGCAGGTCGAGAGCGTGGGCAAAGTCACGAAGGTCGCCATCGTGCCGGAAGCTGTGTATCTGCTTTTCTCGGATGCGAACATCGCCGGTTACGGGCTGACACCGGATGCAGTGATGGGAGCGATTGGCGCCCGCAACGCGGTGATTCCCGGCGGCACCATGAGAACCGAAGGACGAAATTTTCCAGTGCAGCTTTCCGGTGAATTCAAAACCGAGCGCGACATGCTCGGCACTGTGGTCGGCATGAACCGCGCGGGCGCGCCGGTGTATCTGCGCGACGCTTTTGAAGTCCGCCGCATGTATGAGTCGCCGATTTCCTACAAGGTGGACGTGCTCGGGCGAACCAGCGAGAACGGGCGGCTGGACACGCGCCGCGCCGTGATGGTCGCAGTCGAAATGCGCGATGGGAAAATCATCCGCAATTTCAACGAGGATGTAACGAAGGTGGTGGAAACGATGAAAGCACGTATGCCGGAAGGGCTGGAGTTTCGAGTGCTGTCCGATCAACCCACCGCGGTCGGGCATCGCATCCATCACTTCGTCCGATGCTTCATTGAGGCGGTGGTCATCGTGATCATCGTGGGATTGTTCCTGATGGATTGGCGTTCAGCGCTGGTGCTCGCGACGGCCGTTCCACTGACCGTCGCCATGACGCTGATCGGCATGCAACTGCTTCACATTCCTCTGCAACAAATCTCCATCGCATCGCTCATAATCGCCCTGGGAATGTTGGTGGACGTGCCGGTCGTGGCTTCCGACGGCATCAATCGCGAACTGCATCGCGGTGAGCCGCGATTGCGCGCGGCCTGGCTTGGGCCGCTTCACTTGCGTCACCCAATGGTGTTTGGCACGCTGATCAACATCTTTGCATTCCTGCCACTGCTGCTGCTTACTGGCGACAAGGGTGAATTCATGAAGAGCCTCCCGATCGTGATCACGATCTCGCTGCTCGCAGCGCTGCTGGTGTCGGTCACCTTCACGCCATTGATCAGCTACTACGTCTTGCGCGGGCAGAAAGGATTCGATGAAGGCGGCGAGGTGCGTTCGTTTTTCCTATTCCGGTATGTGGACCAGACGCTTATGGCTGTTTTGCCGCACTACCGCGCCGCTTTGGAAAAGTCTCTCAAACGTCCATTGCTCGTCCTCGGGATCGGTTATTCAGTGCTCGCGGCGAGTTGCCTTCTAATTCCGTTCCTCGGCAGCCAGTTTTTCCCGCCGGCAGAGCGCAATCAGTTGTTGGTGGATATAGAACTGCCTTCGTCCGACTCGCTCACCAGCATGAGGACGACAGTGGATCAAGCGGTCGCGTTGATCAAAGGCCATGAGGAAGTTTTAAGCGCGGCGGTGTTCTCCGGTGGGACCGCGCCCCGCTTTTACTACAACGTCGAACCCAAAGAGCCTGCGAATTATCTCGCCCAGATTCTCATCAACACGCGCCACGCCGATGATGTCACCGGCCTGCTCGTCAAGTTGCGGCAGGAATTGGACAAATCGGTTCCCGGCGCGCGTTGCGTGGTCAAACAACTCGAACAGGGTCCGCCGGTCGCGGAACCAATTCAAATCCGGATTAGCGGCGAGAACTTGGATAAACTGCGACTCCTGGCCGATCAAGCGGCAGCCGAACTGCGCGCGGCGGGCGGCTACCACGTCTTTGACGACCTGGGCCTGCGAATGCCGAACATTCAAATTGATATTGACCAAGACCGCGCGAATTCACTCGGTTTGAATAATAAGCAAATCGGCAATGTTGCCCAAGCCTCCTTCACCGGACTGAAGGTGACTGAGTTGCGCGAAGGCGACCGGCTCATTCCGGTGCTGATTCGCGGCCGCATCGAAGACCGCAGTGAAGCGGAGAAGATTCGAGGGCTTTACGTGCAGACCCCGGTCGGTAAAAGTGTTCCCTGCGAGAGTTTCTCGACGCTGAAAGTCCAGCCGGAGTTCGTTACGATTCCTCACTACAACCAGCTCCGCACAGTAACGGTTAAAGCTTACGCGCCTTTCGGCGAATTGCCTTCCCAAATACTGGGCCGTGCGCGCGCGGGCCTTGCAAAAATCAACTTAGACCCGGGATACGAATTGAAATTCGCCGGTGAGGACAAAGAACTGCGCGAGAACAAGGCGGAGATGGGGATGGTCATGCAGATTTCATTGGCGCTGATCGCCCTGACCATGGTGTTGCAATTCAGCTCGGTTATCAAGTCCGTGGTGGTCATGCTCACGGTGCCGCTGGGGCTCATTGGGGCGGTGCTGGGACTGTTCGTTACCCACTCTCCGCTTGGATTCATGGCGTTGTTGGCGATGGTCAGCCTGGCCGGCATCATGGTGAGCCACATTATCGTCCTCAGCGACTTTATCGAGGAGGCACGGGCCAAGGGCTTGCCGCTCGAAGAGGCGCTGGTGCAAGCCGGACTTGCGCGTTTGCGTCCGGTGCTTGTGACTGTATTCGCCACGGTAGGCGGACTGATTCCGCTGTTTCTTACCGGCGGCGCCCTATGGCATCCACTGACCGCAGTCCACATCGTCGGCCTGCTTCTCGCCACGGTGCTGACGTTGGTGATGCTGCCAACGCTCTACTACGTGTTCTGCGCAAAATTGAAATTCATCAAATAACCCCCTCACGTTATGCACCTGTCAAATTTGAAAAACATATTCTTCTGTGTCACGTCCCTCTCGCTTGCCGGCTGTGCCATTGGTCCGAACTACAAACGTACTACGGTTAATGCGCCGGCCGAATTCCGCGACGTTGCCAGGGAAGCTTCGACCAACTCGCTCGCCGACCTTCCCTGGTGGAGCGTGTTCAAGGACCCGAATCTTCAAAACCTCGTTCGTGTTGCGCTCACCAACAACTACGACCTTCGGATCACCCTCGCCCGGATGGACCAGGCTCGTGCGCTTCAGGCCCAAGCTCGCTCACAGTTCCTACCCCAAGTTGGGTATGTGGGGGAAGCCAATCGAGGCCGGAACGAGTTTCTTGACACTCCAACTCCGAATGGCGGTCAAACCATGAACAGTTTTCTCGGCGGATTTAACGCGTTTTGGGAAATTGACTTATGGGGTCGCGTCCGCCGGATGAACGAAGCCGCGCGCGCAAACTTCATGGCCACGCAGGAGGGCCGCCGGGCTGTAATGATCTCCGTCGTCAGCGGCGTCGCCAAGTCATACTTCGAATTGTTGGAATTGGACGATCAGCTTGCGATTGCCAAACGCACGCGGGATTCGTACGGGCACACTTACAGACTTTTTGACGATCAGCACGCCGGTGGGCTGGCTTCGAAACTGGAATTGTCGCGCGCCAAATTGGCCTTGACCTCGGTTTCAGCCAACATCCCGGAAATCGAGCGCCAAATTGCCCTCAAGGAAAACGAAATCAACGCACTGTTGGGACGCAACCCAGGACCCGTGCCTCGGACTTCAACTCTCTTGACTCAAGAGTTGCCCCTGGAAATTCCTGTGGGCCTGCCTTCGACCTTGTTGGAGCGGCGGCCTGACGTCCGTGCGGCTGAGCAACAGGTTCGCGCCGCGAACGCAGGAATTGGTGTTGTTGTGGGAGACTTCTTTCCTCGCATCGGTCTGACGACGTTTTACGGCGGCACCAGCACCGAGTTGCACAACCTTGTATCCTCGGGCGCAAACATCTGGTCGGCTGCCGCCTCTGCTGCGGGTCCAGTCTTCACCGGAGGAAGGCTCACAGGGCACTATCATGAGGCCAAAGCTGCGTGTGAAGAGGCCAAGCTCCAGTATCAGGACACCGCTCTCAATGCCTTCCGTGAAGTATCGGACGCGCTCATTTCCCGCCGGCGATTTGATGAGGAACGCGTCGAACAAACCGCAGCAGTCAATGCCGGTCGCGACGCCGTTGCTGTAGCGACCGACCGCTACCAAGAGGGGAAATCCAGCTATTACGAAGTTCTCGAAGCCCAACAGCAACTCTTTCCGGCTGAAAACGCACTCTCGCATATCGAAGCCGAGCGTCGGCTCACGGCCGTTCAACTTTACAAAGCTTTGGGCGGTGGCTGGGAAGCCATGGAAAAGCCATCTGCGCTCGCATTGCAAAATAGTCAAACGGCCAAGTAATTGTCGAACCCAAAAAAAACTATGAGCCACATCAGCGAATTCCTGGTATTGCACGGCGGGTTGGTTCTTTGCCTCATCGCTTTTGCTGAACAGAGTGGCTTGCCGTTCCCCGGAGCGCCTTGGCTTTTGGCTGCCGGCGCCATGGCCGCCGATGGGCGCATAAACCTGTTCACCGCAATTTTGTGCGCTACCATCGGTTCTCTCGCGGCGGATACGTTCTGGTTTTACGCGGGAAATCGGAGCAAAGGTCGTCTGCTCCGACTCTTTCCGCATTGGCACTCCATATGGGACGTGGTTGCCAGAAAAACCCATACAAGCTTGATCATTCGTGGCATCCAGATGCTCACGACTGCAAAATTTCTGCCAATAGGGATACTCGTGCCATTGCGTGCAGGAGCTTTGGACGCTGATCCGGTGCGCTTCTTGCTGGTGGATGCTGTCTGCTCGCTCTTTTACGCTACCTTTTATATACTACCGGGATTCTTCCTGCATGACCAATTGGAACAGGTGGTTGCGATTTTTAAACGGTTAGGAGTCTTCAGCTTTCCACTGTTCCTGGTTTTTCTCGTTGGGTATTTCATTCACGAATTTGTCAAACGGCGGCGGCAGCGTAAGGTGCCCAATTCCGTTCCGAATCCACCAACGCTGGAGGAAAATAAATGTGCGACGTCTCCGCACTAGGAATTTTTCCTTGCACTCTATTTAATTATCGACGAAGCGGCTGACGGGAAGCAAAACCTCATTACTGGAGAATAAATCGGAGAAGGCGAGGGTCGGATTTCACTGACGCTTAAAAACAGCGGCTTCATCGGAAGAGGCTGCAGAACAGCGCTTCCGTTTTGGAGCAATACTGATCTTGAGGCTGAATCGCCAAGAGCAGACCAAGTGCCATTTGAGGGCTACACTTCAACTACACTGGAGGCGAGGGTTGGAATCGGCCATTTTCGTTGCGTTTGCATATCAATTCTGCCTGATTTTATTGGGTATTCAACACTATTCGACTGTATCCAACGTAACCCGGTTTAACTCGTTTGGTGTCCGTTTTGGTGTCCGCTGGTGTCCCCGCTACGCATGGAAGTATCCAAGTTCACGCAACGAAGTATGGTTTTGGTTGCCCATAATCACATGGTCAAGCACGTCGATTTTGAGAAGATGACCGGCGCGGATAAGGTCGCGGGTCACTTTGATGTCCGCGTCCGATGGCGTGCTCTCCCCGCTTGGGTGGTTATGCATTAGAACAATTGCGGCGGCTGAGGTCATCAAGGCCAGCCGGAACACCTCGCGGGGATGGACAAGAATAGTGTCCAGCGTGCCAACCGAAACAAGGTAGTGCCCTTTAACGCGTCGCCGCGTGTTCAGGACCAACACCACAAAGCATTCGCATTCTGGGTTGAAATACGGATGCTCGGGAAGGTGCATCCGCCAATATTGGGCGGCCTTGTCCGGGGTGTCGCATATCATCAGGTCATCGGGAGTTGGACACTCGCGCAAGGCCACCACCTTGAATTCGTGGGGTGTGGCCGGGAACTGAAACGGTTTCACAAGGCTGTCCAGACCGGGGAAATGGGAAGTCGTATTCATGGTGTGTCCTCAGTTCAAGCGGCTTTCTGGTCAGCGGCGAAGTAACTGCCGTATTTCCTGCGTGGGTCGTAGGTGGCGGGTTCAACCGGAATGGTGCCGCAAGGGTGCTGCCATGTCTGACGGGCATTGTTCCAATGGAAACCAAGCTCGGCCAAAACGCGCGTTACCTCGCTCGGCTGCTTGCCGTCAAATTGAATCCAGACCCACTGACCAACTACTTCCGCCAGTTCAAAGAAACGCGGCGTCTGATTCCGCAACAACGCCAGCAACTTCTGAGTTTCCAGCGAGCGATTTGCGCGGCGCAAGGCAAAATCAATCTTGGCTCTGTCCGGGTTGGCTTTGCTCTCCGCGCTCAACTGTTCGGGTCGGCTCTGGAGCCCGGATTTCCGGTTCTGATTTTTGGTATTGGTTTTCATGGTCTTTTTTTTGTGCTCTGCTGTTCGGTTTCGGTCTTTCGCCCTTCAACCAAAAAAGGCCCGCGAAGCAGGGCGGCCAGTGGGAGTAGTCTTTAGAGGGCACCGCGTCCGGCCCCCTGTGAAAGCGGGCTGGTGAAGGGCGAAAGGGCGGAACCGAGGCAGAGGAGAGCACCAGCGAGAAAAAGACCTGAAAACCACGTCGAAGACCAATGAGGCGGTTATTACCTCCGAACACTTACCGAATTGGCCACCTGCTGACGTCCGGCCCGGAGACTGAAGCGTCGGCCTGCGGCTTACGGGGAATCAGGGGGTACGCCAGGCAGGCCAGAGCGGAAGCCATAGGCCAGAGGTCAGGGTAATTGTTTGGGAGCGGCAGTGAGGGTGCTATGGCGTAGCAGGTGCCTTGCAGCTTTAGCGCAGCTTGCTATGCGAGAGCACGCTCACGCCGCAATCGTCCATGCGCCTGGCTGTGTTGGAGAGATACTCGTTTTACCTTATGGGGTCAAAAATCTCGAATAATGTCTCTGACTTGGATGCCTAAGGCATTTCCAATCCTTAAAAGCGAATCCAAGGCGACGTTCACCTACCCGGTGTTTGTTCACAAGTCAACTTTATCCGCAATGCTGTTGCGAATGTAAAGCCGATGGCTTGGGTCCTGATAAACCAGCCGATACTCGGTCGCAATCAGGTCCCGGAAGGCCCTCGGGTTGGTGTCGCTCATCAACAAAAGCATTTCCGGCTGAGCGATCCTCAACTCCGCCTCGATTTTGGCATTGGTCATTTCCCCGGACCAGAAGCGTTTGAGCATGACCACTCCCAGGTCTGGGACCAATGGAACACCACAATGAAACGAATAGACCGGGTCTTCTGTATAAAGCCATTGGGTAAAGGGTTTGAAGCGTCTCATGATGTTGAGAACAGGAGAGCTATAAGTTTGGGGCGACTCGCGCACACTCTTTATTTGCAAGTAGGCACGTCCCGACAGCCACATTCCCAGGCTGCAAACCACCAGAAACGTAACAATTCTCCGGGTGGCTTGCGATCTTCCCAAACGGCCTATCGTCACCAGACCAATGGCCGCGCACCAGCTAAGCGGAATGGCAAGGTGAACATAATAGTAAGACCACCATGGCCGATGGAGTGTGAAAACGCCCAGCATCAAAGCAAGCCATGCTGCCGGCAAGGCGGCAGCCAAATCGCTCCGGGCTTGGCGCAGCACGAGGATAATTCCAACCACTGCGGGAACGGTCGTGTCCCAGTTTCTGAGCAGGATTTCCCACTCGAAAGGATGGTCGGCAGGAGAACCATACTCAAAGGATTTTGCCGGAGCAAAGTGGGAAACCCAGGTTTGCCGGATGTGGGTTAAGAACGCGCCCCCGTCCACCAAACCGTCAATGGCAATAAAGCCAAGCGCCATGCCCACCGCAATTAGCGCAAGGGACTTCGCCGTGTTGACGATCCGATGGCCAGTCTGCCGTTCACCGGCCCAAACCGCCATGGCTGCAACTGGAAGCAGGATCACCGGGACCAATTTCATGGCTAAAGCAGCGCCAAAAAGCGCCCCGGCGACGAATTCGGCGCCTCTCGGTTTGCGTTTGCGGCCAATCAAAAGCAGCGCCAACGCCGCCAAAGCTGGGGCCAGCGCAGGAATCTCCAGCATGCATGAACAGCTAAGTTCCAGAAACCCTGGTGAAGCAATCAGTAGTGCAGTTGTCACGCCAGCCACCAACAATCCGTTCAACCGAAGACTCATGCAGAAAACACAGGCGAGCAGCAGCGCGGCGAAAACAACCGTGATCAAACGCGGCCCGACGATGGATGGGGATATATGTTTCAACGTCCAACTAATCAAGCATGTGTGCAGCGGCGGTTGGTCGTTCCAAACTTCAGAATAGAGCTTGTGCCCATTGAGGCAAAGGGTCGCCTTGGCAAGCTCAAAACCCTCATCCGCGCCAATCTGGACAGCCGTTCGAAGCGGCATGAAGCTTTGCAACAGCAGGAAAAACCCCAATAACGTGGCCAAAGTCATCGCCGCTTTCGGATCAAAACGCGGACCGATTGAGCATCCATTTTTTAGATCTTGAGGCCTGGCGATTTCAATTGCGGGTGCAACGCGCCGGTCTTTGGAGATGGTCTTCATTGAATCGCGCCTCCACCGTAGCAGTCAAGCGAGCGATATGAAAGCAGGAAGGCGAGCAAATTCTAAATAGGACCTCATAAGCTATCCTCACTTTTCCCAGTTTGTATCACTCTTCTATTAGCTTTTAGTTATATTGTGATTCTTTTGCCATGAGCAAAAATCATACTTTTCAAAGGAAACTGTTTCTTATTGTGCTTCCAGGAAACTAGTGTAGTCTACCAACAAATCTCCGGATGGAAGGTTTGAAAAGCCGAGAGTGTTGTTACTGTCATTTTATGCCGTTATCGGGCGACTGCTTGCCGCTGCCCCGATGCAGATTGGTGGATGGCTCGTAATCTTGGGAGTGGAATATGAAAAAATTGCCGTTGGTGTGGGTGGCTTATTTTGCCGCCATCTTGTGCTCTCCTGAACAACTTGGGGCTCAACAGGCCGGCGGCAATCCTCCGGCCGCGACGAGCCAGACGGTCGCGGTGGCTGACGGAGCGCAGTGGTCCGTCGAGGTTGGTCCTCATAGCCGAACGTGGACGGATCCCAGCGGCCATCAAATCGTTGACCTCGCAACCGGCATGAATTTCTGGGATGGCCAGCGATGGAGCTTGAGCGATCCGAGTTTTCAGATTGCTCCGGATGGTAGCAGTGTGGTGGCCAATCAAGTGCAACACAGGGTTCGGCTCGCGGCCGATCTCAACACGGCTGGCGCAGTTACGGTTGTCACTCCCGACGGCCTGACTCTCAATTCGACCCCGGTTGGCATCGCGCTGTACGACGCTGCCAGCGGGAACTTTGCGACCATTGCCTCGATTACCAACTGCTCGGGTTCACTGGTGAGCAGCAACCAGGTGGTCTATCACAATGCTTTCGCAGGACTTTGCGCCGACGTCGTTTACACTTTGGACCGCGGTTCGTTTCAGCAGGATGTGGTCATTAACGGCCATTTGAACCCGGCTGATTACGGTTTTCCTACCAATACCACCCGCATCCAGATCCTGAGCGAGTTTTACCAGCCGCCCACCCCCCAAAAAATCATCTCGCCCATTCGTGTGGAAACCGATGAGAAACTGCGCCAAGGCATGGCCAGCCCGGATTTCATGGACCAGACAATTGGCTTTGGGGAGCTTGTGCTGGGTCCGGGGCGGGCCTATACTGCGGCTTCTGCCACAAACAACTCGCCAGGCGGCGCGCCCGTTGGAAAGCAGTTTGCGACTTTCACCAACCAGACTTCCATCCGGACATTCCTGATCGAGTCGGTGGAATATGCGTCCATCCGGGACGAGTTGGAGGCGCTGCCGGAATGCAATGGGCAAAGCGCATCAGCCGGAACAAGGCCGGCCATTCACAAGGCCAGGCTGCAATACGCGGTAATGCCCTCGGCGCGCCGGGCGGCCAAATCCGCCGCCCTGTTCACGCGCAGTCCCGGGTTGGCTCAGGCTGATGTTCGTCCCAAGTCAGGCTTGGTGATCGACTATGTCGCCAGTATCGGCGGGACCTTGAGCAGTTCCACCACCTTTAAGGGAGACACCACTTATTTTATCTCTGGGACGCTCACGTGCAATGGATCGGCTTTGATCGAAGGCGGGGCTGTTTTCAAGTATCCACGCAACACCTCGATCCAGTTGAACAACACGCTGGCCTTGACCACCGCGCCCTATCGCGAGGCCGTATTCACCGCGGGGGATGACAACAGCGTCGGCGACAAGCTTAATACCAACATCTGGTCCAGTTACACCGGCACAGTGAGCGGCAACTATGCGAACCCGGCCCTGTCGGTCAACACCTCGATCATTCCACTGACCTATTTGCGATTCAACTACGCCTCAACGGCGATCAACTGTGCTTCGACCACCTTTTCGGCAACCGTCGCGCATTCACAGTTCGTGCAATGCGTGCTGGGAATTCAGTTGAACGGCACCAGCGGCGGCAGCGCGTTCGGCCTGAATCTTAACAACTGTTTGATGTCGTATGTTCAAACACCGATTAGTTCCAGCGGATCTGTGACAGTGGTACTGCTTCAGTCCACGATTGATAACAGCACCGAACTGTTGCTGGGCAAGACCGGGACCGAAGTCCTGACACTGGCGGCCACGAACTGCGTATTTGCGAACATGGGCAGCCTGTCGGCCGTCAGCGGCAAAGGGAGCGGCACTCCGGGTTTCTCGTTCTCCGGAATGCTCAACGGGTTTTACAATTGCACACAGTTTGGGAGCAGCCCTATATCTGTCACAAGTTCGCCATTCCAACAGGTGGGGGCGGGCGATTATTATCTGTCGTCCAGCAGCAAGTTTCAGGCGGCTGGAACAACAAATATTGATCCCACTTTGCTGGCATTGCTGCCGCAGAAGACTACTGCCCCGCCGCAGGTCCTTTCCAACATCACGGTTTCGGCGAGCGCCGTTCTGTATCCCCTGGTCCAGCGTAACGCGGGGACGCCGGATTTGGGCTGGCACTATGACCCGGTTGATTGGTTGGTGGACGATTACACGGTGACCAATGCCATTTTGGAAGTGCAAGCCGGAACGGTGATTGCCTCGTATAACGACCCGGGCATCGTGCTGCAGGACGGAAGCAGCCTGGTTTCCATCGGTACCCCGATTGCGCCCAACTGGTTCACGCGCTATCAAGCGGTGCAGGAGCAATCGCTGCTGCTGGGCAGCAACAGCGTGGCCCAGGCAGTGGATGTAAGCGCCGCCCCGATCGGCGGCAGCCAGCCCAGCGCCACCTTTCAATTCTCGAAATTCGCCTGCCCGGCGGGGGGTGGCGGTCATTTGATTGACGCCACTTCGCCCCAGTTTTACAACAACCTCCTGGTGCGAGAATGCGAGTTTTGGGGCGGCTCAAACGCCTTGAGCGGGCCCGCTTCCGGCACGGTAACAGCCACGCTGGTAAACAACCTGTTCGTCCGCTCGATCCTTTCGGCTTCCAATACCAGTTCGGCATACACCCTGTTGTTGACCAATAATCTATTCTACGGGGGCAATGTAAGCCTCACTCAGCCCACCAGCGGAAGCACTTGGGCCGCCTACAACAACGCCTTCGATTCGTCCACCAACTCCGCCGGGGCGATCAACAACGGGTACAACGCGTATCTGAATGGCAGCGGCCGATTGACACCGACGAACCTGCACGACGTCGTGTCGTCAAACAGCCTGGCTTATCAGACGGGCCCGCTGGGTAGCTTTTATCAACCCACCAGCAGTTCGCTTCTCAATGCCGGGAGCGCTACGGCGGACTTGATTGGCCTTTATCATTACACGACCACCACCAACGAGTTGAAGGAGACCAACTCGCTGGTCGACATCGGTTATCACTATGTGGCGGTGACCAATGGGGTTCCGATCTGCTCCGATGGCGACGGCGTGCCTGACTACCTCAAGGATGTCAACGGCAATGGCCTGTATGACTCCGGCTCGGAACTGATTAACTGGGCGGTTTTTGGGGCCAGCGATTATTCGCTTTATATCGAGGGCCGCAATCTCGGGGTGACTGCGACGCCAGTGACCGATACCACGGGCGTGACGGGGCTCAATGTTTACACTCCACTCCAGCCTTGAGGCGCAATTTCGAAAGGAAACCTAATGAACTACCGCCAACTATTAAGAGCTTGCTTGCTCACTGTGCCGACTATAAGCCGGTCGTATCGCCGATTGACAATCCGCATTTGCCAGGCGCTTATAGTGCTATTGCTGTTCCATCTGGCCGGCACAGCCGTGGGTCAAACCTGCCCGATCGAACCTCCCTGGGGCGGTGGCGGAGCGCAGCAACTCGCCATACAAAGCATTTGGTTCACAACGGGCGATCAGGGTAAAACCTGTTACCCTGAATTCACGAATATCGATGTCTGTGAAGTCAAGCATTACAAGACCAGCACATTCCATGAACTCTTAAGCACGACCGTTGTCGATTCGGGTACTACGACCACACCCTACGATGATCCTGTTGACGGTGAGGGATGCACAACGAGCCATGGCACGGGGTCATATACCACCACCACTACAACGACATTTGACGCTTCCATGGTGCTTTCCACTTCTGTTACGTGCGCAGGCACTTCCGGTACGAACGTTTACAGCGGAACCTATTCCCAGACCGTTTCCCAGAATGATTATCGAAGCAACACGGTGAATTGCGGTCTAGCTGGCCACAATGAGCATAAGACCAGTATTGATTTTACAAACGGTTCAGTCACAAGCGCCACACTCACCGGCGGCACCAACGCTCCACTGTGGACTGGGACTATTGTCAGTTCGGGTTGCCAGACCATTCTCGAGTATTACGACGACTTCGGATCATATCCAACCGGCATTGTGTGTACTGCCCCTAAGTGAAGTTGGATAAATATTGGCAAGAATGGGCTTGTGGCACCAACTTGCCATATGAGGAAGTCATTGAGTCCCGCCGACCTTGGATTTGGGAAACGAGATCGGCGTCGTTTGGCCG